>JAESGU010000034.1_pt1 | contig 151699 bp, 127 predicted proteins | sample 9266271 | NCBI WGS metagenome assembly JAESGU01 (sample SAMN15740544, study PRJNA653495) | algae metagenome | isolation source: Scytonematopsis contorta HA4267-MV1 and co-occurring heterotrophs from mud... | place: USA: Palolo Valley Trail, Honolulu, Hawaii | collected 2009-07-25 | reverse complement strand
GAGTAGTCAGCAGTGACCAAAGTCGGGTAGCTTCCAAGTCGAATGACGCTTCCGTTCAGTCTTTGTAAGTTATACCGTGGACTTGGATGGGTAAAACTAGATTTTACCAGGTTTTTAGAAGCGGTACATTTTAACTTTACTTGCGAAAATGTAAAAGCTCTCCTTTCTTAACTTTGCGTTATGCAGCGCCTTTGCGGTTCGTTACTATATATGTTGGGTTCCGCGCTCAGGGAAACCCAACCTACGTATTTTGCGTGTTTTATTTTTTGATGTTAGTTGCAAATAACACTAATATTATATCTGGTTGATTTTCTAAATAAGGCACCAATTAACAAAAATTAAGGGCACCGCAGTGGAGAAGTTGTCAGTCGTATTGGCTTTACAAGTGGATTTTTCTAGGCAAAGCCATTCGACGCAACAATTTAAGCTTTCTTCAAGTTCGCACTTTATCATAAGAATATGATAAATCATAGTAAGAATCTGAAAGAAGTTGAGCATTGGAATTTAGTACACTTTCGGTATAAAGAATCAGGATAATCCCATACAAACTGCCTTTTCCTTTGCTCTTAGCGATTTGCCAGATTTAGCTCTGAGCAAGAAGTGCGGCAATGGTTAGAGCAACGACACTACGATCACTAAACACGGGTCACTTTGCACTTGAGACTCATGCTCAGGAATTGCTACACAAATCAAAAACTTTCTTGATCGCCCGCCCAAAAAGAGAAGTTCTTTGACTAATAGAACGAAATGCTATAGGCTCACTAGAGGTAACACAGTATGAATGTCTTAATTGTTTTCGCGCATCCTGAATCGAAATCGTTGAACGGTTCGCTAAAAGCTCTGGCAGTATCTGTTCTCAGCCAACAAGGACACACGGTTCAAGTTTCTGCTCTTTATCAAATGAACTGGAAAGCGATCGCGGACGAGCGAGATTTCCAATACCTGCAAGGAACTGAACGCTTCAGTTACGCTCGTGAATCGAAGCAGGCTTTTGTGGATCATACCCAGTCGCTGGATATTGAGGCAGAACAAGCAAAATTATTATGGGCAGATGCTGTCATTTTTCAGTTTCCAATGTGGTGGTTCTCCATGCCTGCCATTCTCAAAGGTTGGTTTGAGCGAGTGTATGCCTATGGTTTAGCGTATGGTGTGGGTCAACATGAGGGTACTCGCTGGGGCGATCGCTATGGAGAAGGCAAATTCATGGGGCGACGAGCCATGCTTTCAATCACGGTTGGGGGTCGGTTGCCACACTATACAGAACGTGGTGTGAATGGAGCAATGGAAGATTTGCTATTTCCCATTCAGCATGGAATGCTTTGGTATCCCGGCATGGACGTATTGCCGCCCTTTGTTGTTTATCAAGCCGATCGTCTCACTCCGGAACAGTACGATGTCGTTGCTCACGACTATCAACAACGCCTTGAACATTTATTTGATGAATCTCCGATTCCCTACCGTAGTCAGAATGGCGGACACTACGACGAGCAACAAGTCTTGAAACCAGAGTTTGGGACGAATCAAAGCGGATTGCGCTTACATCTCTTCCAATCTGGAGAAGCAGCTGACAACCGTCCAGTATTAATATCACAAAATTTCTAGTCAGGCGGGAGAGCAGGATATGAAAATTGGAATTGTTGGAACGGGTAATATGGGGCGATCGCTCAAATCGGAAACAGTATAAAGCGTAAGAATCTGAAAGAAATCAAGCATTGGAACTGAATACACTCTAAATAGATAGAACCAGGAAAATATAACATGGTCAACAAACAAACTGTAGACGAACAAGCAAATAGAAAGGCAACCACCAACTTAACACCAGCCCAAGAGTTTTTGCAAGAACTCTGGGAAGAGCATTTGCGGCACGAGTTTGAGACTCACAACACTGACGATACCCTCGCCACGATGGTTGAAGATGCTTATGTTAACCACATTCCGGTCATGACTGGGGGAGTAGGAAAACCAGCACTGCGCGAGTTTTATTCCAAATACTTCATTCCACAGATGCCAGAAGACCTGGAGCTGACACCAATCTCACGCACGATCGGAAGCGATCAGCTTGTCGATGAAATGATGGCTAAGTTCACTCATACCATCCGAATGGACTGGATGCTACCTGGCATTGCTCCGACTTTTAAACGGGTTGAAGTAGCAGTGGTAACGATCATTCAATTCCGTGACGACAAGCTAGCCCACGAACACATCTACTGGGATCAAGCGAGTGTTTTGGTTCAACTCGGTTTGCTCGATCCTGGTACGTTACCCGTTGTGGGCGTTGACAGCGCGCGAAAAGCACTCGATCCGAACTTGCCTTCAAACGCACTAAGAGTAGTCCAAGAAATAAATTATCCCGTAGGATAATTTTGGGGCATTTTTTTAATTGGTTTATTCTAATGGCGCCGTCATTCAACAAACAATGACCCTCAAAGGAGAAATCATGACAACTACATACCATCACAGTGCTGCTTTTGATTATATTGTGATTGGCGCCGGTTCAGCAGGCTGCGTTGTTGCCAACCGTCTTACAGAAGACCCTAATACTAAAGTATTGCTGCTCGAAGCGGGTAGTCCTGATACCAAGCCAGAACTTCAAGTTCCGAGCTTGTGGCCTACTACACTCTTAGGCTCGGAAGTGGACTGGGCATACTTAACTGAAGGGGAACCTTACTTAAATAACCGCAAAATTTTATCTTCACGCGGTAAAGTCTTGGGCGGCAGCAGTTCGATTAATGGCATGATTTATATACGAGGCAATCAGCGCGACTACGATAGCTGGCAAGCGTTAGGTAATATTGGTTGGAGTTATCAGGATGTCTTGCCTTACTTCAAGAAATCGGAAAACCAGCAGCGGGGAGCATCGTTATTTCACGGGGTTGATGGACCACTTAGCATCACAGATCCACTCAAAGCTGCAAAAGTGTCGCAACGCTTTGTGGAAGCCGCTATCGCACAGGGCTATGAGCAAAATCCCGACTTTAATGGCGTACAGCAGGAAGGTGCAGGACTTTACCAAGTGACCGTTCTAGATGGCAAGCGCCAAAGTACAGCAGTGGCATTTCTGCGTCCAATTAAAGATCGCCCCAACTTGACCATTCAAACAGGAGCATTGGTGACTCGTTTACTCTTTGAGGGAAAGCGTGCGGTAGGGGTAGTGTATGTTCAAAACGGAACGGAGTATACTGTTAGGGTCAACTCCGAAGTGATTTTGAGTGCTGGCGCCTTCGATTCTCCTAAACTGCTCATGCTTTCTGGAATTGGATCAGCTGAACATCTGCGGGCATTAGGTATTCCTGTAGTTGTTGATTTGCCGGGTGTCGGCCAGAATCTTCAAGATCACCCACTTGCTGTTATTGCCTACCAGTCTACTACTGACGTGCCCCTTGCGCCAAGTAGTAATGGGGGAGAGGCTGGGTTATTTCTGCATGTCAATAATAATTTAGATGCGGCGCCTAATTTGCAATTTACAATTGTTCCGATTTTATATGTCGGTCCTGCCTATGCACGTGAAGGTCCGGCATTCACCCTTCCCTTTTACATCACCCGTCCCGAAAGTCGTGGTAGTGTAACACTACGTTCCTCCTCCCCCTTTGACCCACCGTTGATTCGGGTCAACTATCTTCAGAAAGAATCTGATATGCAACTGATGGTTGAAGGACTTAAAATTTTGCGTCAAATTGTGTACTCCGATGCGTTTAATGAGTTTCGGGGCGAGGAAATTGCTCCAGGGAGTTCCGTGCATAGCGACAAAGCAATCGAAGATTATATTCGGCAAACGTGCGGTACGGCATGGCATCCTGTTGGGACGTGCAAAATGGGTATTGATCAAATGGCGGTTGTCGATCCTCAACTCAAGGTACGGGGGATTGAAGGGTTACGAGTTGTTGATGCATCGATTATGCCAACTATGATCACAGGAAACACAAATGCATCGGCAATTATGATTGGAGAAAAGGCTGCCGATTTGATAAAAGTTGTCACAAAATTGCCTCAATAATGGTTAAGAACATTCACAATTACAGGAGATTCAAATGACAATTTTAACTCAAACATCTTCAACTCTAGGCTCAAATCCTCTGAGTTCGATGCAAATCGATCATGTTTGCTTGAATGTCCCGAATTATGAGGAAACGCTTCAGTGGTATCAAGAAAAGCTAGATGCGACGATCAAGCGAGAATGGACATTTGATGTCTTCCCCAACCTGAAACTAGCTTATCTGCAAGTCTATGGATTTCGGATCGAAATTATCGGCAGCACTCAGTCACGCTCTGGGATGCCCGAAGCTAAAGACCTTGGTGAAGGATTACGCACGAGCGGCATTGGACATTTTTGTTTCCGTGTTGATGACGTGGATGCGTTACTGGCTGAATTGAATCGACGTGGTGTGCCAACCTTTGTTGAATTGGGCAGCTACCCTGGTCCTGGAATTCGGCTCTGTTTAGTGAAGGACAATAACGGCAATCTCATTGAATTTGTCACTCCTTTGAAAGATTCTGCACGGTAATTCCTGGAGAAAATCCATCATGGCTCATGAGTCTACAAAACCTGCGATTGCCAATACCACTGAAAAGGAGAAATCATGACAACTACATACCATCACAGTGCTACTTTCAACAATCTCGCAACACTGCTCACAGGACAGCTTGTTCTCCCTCAAGATGCTGATTATGAACAGGTGCGTCAACTCTGGAATGGTAAGGTGAAGACACAACCCGCTGCGATTGCTCGTTGTTTAACTGTACAAGATGTGATTCATACCGTTCGTTGGACACGATCACATAATCTACCTCTCTCGGTTCGAGGTGCTGGACATGAGATTTTCGGAGGATCGCTGATCGAGAATGGTGTGGTGATCGATCTGTCCCAGATGCGAGCCGTCACCATTGACCCGGATAAGCGCACAGCTCAGATTCAAGCTGGAGCAACGGCTGGCGACCTGATCGAGGCAGCACAGCAATACGGGTTAGCAACCGTCACAGGAACAATATCCAGCGTTGGTATGATCGGACTGACTCTGGGGGGCGGCTATGGTGCTCTAAACGGTGCCTACGGACTGGCTGCTGATAATTTGCTGTCGGCACAACTGGTCACTGCTGATGGGCAGCTTATCACCGCAAACGCCGAGGAAAACGCCGACCTACTTTGGGGACTGCGCGGCGGTGGTGGCAATTTTGGCATCGTTGTTTCCCTAGAGTTTCGCCTGCATCCGCTTACAACTGTGTTATCGGGTTTACTGCTCTATCCTTTGGATCAAGCCAGAACTGTATTACACCGTCTTAACGATTTCATCGCCACCGCTCCTGATAAATTGACGATTCGGTCTGGATTTCTTCAGATACCTGATGGTCTGACGGTGCTGTTTCTCTCACCGACTTATTGTGGCTCCCATGAAATGGGTGAGCAGATGATCGCACCTCTGCGGACTTTTGGTACAGTGCTGGTCGATCAGATGCAACCTATTCCTTATCACGAATTGATTCAGAGTAGCGATGCGTTCACTCCAAAGGGTCGTCACTACTACCTCCAAACTCAGTCACTTAAGAGACTCCAGACTGAGACGATCGAGGCACTGATTGAACAGGGACTGCCATTGCCCTCTCCATTTTCAGCGATTAACCTCCATCACTTTCATGGAGCCGCAAGTCGGGTAGGTGTGTCCGAGACTGCTTTTGCGCTGCGTCAGGATCATCTGATGGTTGAGCTAATTGCAGCTTGGGAGCCACAGGACGACGAGCAGCGGCATCTTCAATGGGCACAGAACCTCTCACAAGCACTAGCACCCTATGCTTTGAAAGGGGGATACATCAATCTCCTTTCGGAGCAAGAACAGGAGCGTGTTCGGCTTGCTTTTGGGTCGAACTATGAGCGCTTGCTTGACCTTAAGCAGAAATACGATCCAGATGATGTGTTTCGATCAACGATCGGACATCTCGCACCCCATTCGCTCACACAGTAAGACTCTGACAATTCATCGTCGTTCATAACAGGTGAAACAGTGATGTTAGAGGGTGGGTTTGTAGCGCAGTAGTCGATCAACTGTTTATTGATTAAAACAGGAGAAACAGGATGATACTTCAGGATAAAGTGGCGTTAGTCACTGGAGGAACAACGGGAATTGGCAGAGCAACCGTGATCGCATTCGGTGCTGCTGGAGCAAAGGTAGTATTCTCAGGCAGACGCGATGCAGAAGGTGAAAAAACTGCCAAACTGATTCATGAAACAGGCGCTGAATGTTTATATGTTCATTCAGATGCCTCGAATGAGGAAGAGATCCAGGGCAAACGCATCTAAATTCTAGGTGCCTTGTCTAGTAAAGGTTTCAGATTTTAGTAACAAAACTAAACAATAGATAAAAGCTTTGTTCAGTACCTCAAACAAACTGATTGATGGCGCCAGCAATTGTGACTAAGTATAACAACCAGCTTTCTATTCCTACTCAAAGGATTGGTATAAAACAAAGGGTGCAAGCAATTTAAATTCCAAGTAGATTATGATGTTTTAATTCCCCCTAACTATCGTGAGTTAGGGGTATTTAGGTCAAGTTTCCCTAGTATTTTTAAATTTGGGCTTAAATTTGGGCACCAGTGTTTCTGCTTCTGAAGTGTCTAACTCAAAATTGATACTTCCCGGTTTAAACGATTATAAAAATGGTGATTTCTAAAGGCGCCATTTCTAAGTGGAAAGGTGTTGTAAATAATCTTAGTCATGGTGATAAGATAACTGTATGGAAATATTTAGTACGGGCATATTAGCAAGTTGGTCAAGTAGAAAATGCAATTACAACTCTTAATCAACTTGTCGCGTACTATAAAAAAACAGACACCCATAGTATTGTAGCCCACATTCCGCACTTCAACTTGTAATATAAAAAGATTACGGGCAAGAGAAAAGCAAAAAATAATGTATATGAGCGTTTTGTAAAAAGCCTGAAACCTGGTATTTATAAGCTTGATAAACCTACTACTTACTTCGTAACATGGGTGTATTTTACCCAGCCCTTTCAACCTGAACAATAGTACTAAAAAATTACCTAAAATACATGTTCAATTAACTTCCCAATAATAAGCTTTGCGGGATATCGTTCAAAAAATGAACAATACATACGGTGCCATCTTGACCAAAATTCATATGCTCTCGTGAGTAAATTAGGCAGATGACTAAAAAGCCTAATTTTTAGGTAACGTAAGAATGGAGGTTTCAGATGCCGACGTACACCTCAGACTGGTTCTCTTCGCGACTCCTCAGTTAATCATGCCCTGATTGGCACGGAGTTTTTAACTAGTCTGGAAATTATAGCGCTTGTTTCTCTTATACGAAAAAACCTTAATTCTACAAGCGTTCATACTACGTTCTGACTCATAAATCTGGCGAAGGTATTGTTAGGAGAAATAGCTTTATGAACATTGCAATTATTGGAGGTGGGATTGGTGGTTTGGCTACCGCGAATGCACTATTCAAGAAGGGATTTAATGTGCAAGTCTATGAGCGAGCAAAAGTTTTGCGACCGATTGGTGCAGGTCTAAGCTTAACTCCAAACGGTTTGAATAGCCTCAATGCAGTTCAACCAGGGATAGCTGAGTTATTAATAAAAGCAGGCAGCCCAATCAAGACTATGACCTTGAAACGCAGCACTGGAGAGACAATCGCGTCAAAGCCAATGGAGGAAATAATGCAGAAATATGGACAGCCCATGTTAAGCATTCAGTGGTCAAAGCTGCAAGCTATTCTTGTATTGGTACTGCCGCCCGAAATCATTCATCTCCAGCATCGCTGTGTTGGCTTTGAGCAGCAGGACAACTGTGTTAAAGCCTATTTTGCCGGTGAAAAAACAGTCCAGGTAGACTTGCTGATTGGTGCAGATGGGATCAATTCTGTCGTTAGGCAGGGTTTAATAGGAGATAAGTTTCCTAGCTATGCAGGGCGAATGTCTTGGCGTGGTGTCACCCAATATTTTCACAAGCAATTGTCTCCCAACGCAACAACTTTAATAACAGCACCCGATGGTAAAAATTTCATGCTGATGGATGTAGGTGAGGGGTTTACCTTTTGGGGTGCAGGTGCATTATCGGCGGACGATTATGTTTATGAACGGACAACCGATGCTAAGATGCGCGTTCTAGAGACATTTGCAGAGTGGGCAGAGCCTGTAGAAGCAATAATCGCAGCCACACCCGAAGCAGACATTGTAGAGCGCCCTATTTGCGACCGACCGCCTTTAGAACATTGGAGTCAAGGCAGAGTGACGCTCTTGGGAGATGCGGCTCATCCTGTTGTGCCCTCTCTAGGACAAGGCGCAAATATGGCGTTTGAAGATGCTTACGAATTGGCGGAGTGTCTTTTTGTCGCACCAAATATAGAGGCAGCACTTAACGCTTACGAAAACAGCCGCATTCCTCGTACAGCAGTTATTTACGATTGCAGTGCTACTCAGGGTTATAGGGCTTATCAACCTGATAGTGAAACCACATTCAGTAAAATGATGAAACCATCTCAAATGAGTCAAAATGACTTTGAAGCATGGCTCTATAGCTATAACCAATACCAATCATCATAAAGCCTGATTTGCTTAAATCTAAAGTTGGATATATGTATTTTGTCATGGTAGGCGCATCCGAGCTATTAAACTATTGCTACTCGGTAATCCTACCTTTTTTTTGAACATTTTTAATAAAGTATGGTCACTTCCGTCATATACGCTGCAACTACCGCATTTTTGAGTTTATAATTTTTGATTCAAGGCGCCCGTGCGCTCGACATGGCTACGCTATGCCCTCGCTTTTTAAAGTGTTTTTTAGTAATTTTATATTATTTTGTATATTCATGTAATTAAGCCTTTTGTATTTTATAGTTATATAGTAAAATCATTTTATGTTTGAGCTTCATTCAGTATTAATACTGTTTATAGTGTATTAAATCAAATTTTATACTAAAAATAATTTTTTGCATGTACCAACTCTTGGGCTAATTTAACAAAATCGCATTGCTACCGTTTTCAACCCATAACATCATTAAGAATTTGACAAATTGTTGTAAGAATCTGAAAGAAGTTGAGCATTGGAATTTAGTACACTTTCGGTATAAAGAATCAGGAGAATCCCATATAAACTTCCTCACATGTAACGCAAATTTTCATCCCTAAACTCAACCAGGAAAACACTATGTCACAAAAACTCTCAGGAAAAGTTGCGCTTGTCACCGGAGGCACCAGTGGCATCGGTCTTGCCACAGCCAAGCGATTTGTCGCTGAAGGTGCTTATGTCTTTATTACGGGTCGTCGTCAGACTGAACTTGATGCTGCTGTAAACGAGATTGGTAAGAACGTTACTGGCATTCAGGGCGATGTCTCAAATCTGGCAGACCTTGATCGTCTTTACGCCACGATTGAGCAAGAGCAAGGTCGCCTGGATGTCATCTTCGCCAATGCTGGCATTGGCCAACCCATCCCGCTCGGATCGATCACCGAAGAACACTTTGACAAAACATTCAACACCAATGTCAAGGGTCTACTTTTCACTGTGCAGAAGGCACTGCCGCTGATACCAGAGGGTGCTGCCATCATCCTGAATGCCTCAACTTCTTCTATCGTTGGTACAAAGGCTTTCAGCGTGTATGGCGCCACCAAAGCTGCCGTGCGATCGTTTGCCCGCGACTGGACACTCGACCTTAAAGAACGCAAAATCCGGGTGAATGCTATTAGTCCTGGCACGGTTCCGACTCCTGGTTACGATCAATTTGGATTCAGTGAAGAGCAGGCGAAAGAATTTGTGGAGAGCCAAGCTAAAAATATTCCATTGGGACGAGTCGGCACACCCGACGAAATCGCCAAAGCCGTTGTCTTTCTCGCTTCCGATGACAGCAGCTTTGTCAACGGCATCGAGTTGTTTGTGGATGGCGGCATGGCGCAAATCTAAATGGGTGCTGTGTCATTCTTCAGCCAGCTAACCATTCAAATTCAGCATTCATAGGAGATTGCAATGCCTTCTTCAGGGGTGATTATCTATCGAGTCCTTTATTGCTAAAAGGGTTCTAATATGTTTTTTAGACTGATGATAGCGGTTGCAACCATAGTGCTAACGATTGTGACCTCTTGTCTTTTTCCAGCGGTATCACTGAGCAAAAGTGCGATCGCTCAAGTGCCGGGTATTTATCCATTCAAGTTAGGTGATTTCACAATTACAGTCCTGAGCGACGGCACACTCCCCCAGGATCTACATACGCTGCTGTCGAATACGAACCCAACAGAAACTGACCGCCTGCTTCAGAAAAACTTTCTGACTAATCCTGTCGAGGCATCGATTAATGCTTTCTTGATCGACACTGGAGATCAACAAGTACTCGTGGACACGGGAGCCGGAACCTTTTTTGGTCCAAAACTGGGCGGCAAGCTTCAAACATCGTTAAAGGCAGCAGGCTACACGCCTAACGAAATTGATGCAATTCTTCTGACTCATATTCATACCGATCATAGTGGGGGGCTGGTCGAACAGGGGAAACGGGTGTTTCCTGCCGCCACGCTTTATGTCGGCAAGCCAGATGTCGATTTCTGGTTTGATCGAGCGAATGCCACGCGATTCAACGTTGCTGAAAAGTACTTTGACGAAGCCGCGAAAACTGTCAAACCTTATTTAGATGCAGGCAAGGTGAAATCGTTTTCTGGCAAGACAGCCCTGCTACCGGGAATCACCGCGCATCCCACACCCGGACACACTCCTGGTCATAGCTGCTATGTGGCAGCAAGCAAGGGCGAGAGTATCGAGTTTTGGGGCGATATTGTTCACTTTGCTTCGGTGCAATTTCCCAAACCAGAAATTACAGTTGCTTATGATGTCGATGCCAATGCTGCTGCGGCACAACGCAAAAAACAGTTTGCGAGAGCGGAAGCATCCCGAATTTTGATAGCAGGCGCACATTTGCCCTTTCCTGGCGTTGGACACATAATGGCAGCAGATCAAGGTTATGCCTGGGTGCCAGTGGATTACCGCTGGCGTGAACCCTAAAGAATTCATAGCAATGTGAAATGGGCGCTGAATGTTTATACGTCCATTCAGAGGTCAGTAGTGAAGCAGATATTAAAGCGTTAGTAGAGAAGACGATTGCTACTTATGGCAAACTCGATTGAGTCAAACGTACTACACCAAGGAACACCATGAATCAGCCCAAGTTTTTTGTTACTCCCGGTTATGGCGAATACATGCTGAATGAATTGCATTACTCGCAAGCGGTAAAAATTGGTGATCGAGTGGAGACATCCGGTCAAGGTGGCTGGGATGACAATCTGCAAATTCCTGAATCACTCGCAGACGAGATTGCTCAGGCGTTTCGGAACGTAGAGCGAACCTTGGCAACTGCTGGTGCGGGTTGGGAGCATGTTGTCCACATTAATTCTTACCATGTTGGCGGGTTTCCCCCAGAGGTTAACGATGAGATGGTCAAGCTATTTCGTCATTACATGCCCAACCATGCCCCCATTTGGACAGAGGTAGGAGTTGCAGCTCTTGGACTTCCAACAATGCGTATTGAGATCCGCGTTACTGCAATCACGAGCTAAAACCTATGGAGAGATTCCCAGTGCCAGGTATCGAAATCTTGTTGTTGCCGTTGCAACCAAGGCTGAACCGATTAATATGTTTCCATATATTGCTCCGCTTCAGATTGATATATATATCCCTCTCAAGGAGGTTTTCTAACATTTCTACTTTACTTATAAAGTTGCGAGAGACGCGATAAATGGAGACGCGATAAATGGAGACGCGATAAATGGAGACGCGATAAATGGAGACGCGATAAATCGCGTCTCTACATACCTGGATTAATCTATTTTCTACCTAAGGAAAGATTCTAATTCGGAACGTAAACCATTTATATCTGCTACCCGACCCACTAGTAAGCTATCTCTTCCAGCATCGCTCAAACGTTCTCTCCAATAGAAAACACTCTCCGGATTATTCATCCAAAAGCGAACAACCGAATCTACCACCTCATCCTGATTCCAACCACATTTTGTGGGTACTTCTTCCAGCGACTCCAAAAGACCATCCAAAGTACATTTGTAAGTGCCGATATATTCCACCCCAGTTTGCTGGGGTTTTTCTTGGTTAGAGTATTGATGATTGAAAAAATCTAAAATTGGAGATACACCTACAATGTTAAAACTGTAATTCATATCGTCTCCCAATTTTTTCATATTTTTGCCCTACTTTTATTATGAAATAAGTTTTCCCAAAAAAAGGTATCAAATTCACACCTGACAAAAATAGAAATGTTATCTATTTCTTAGATGTTAAACTTTCGACAAAAATTAGCACTTACAACCTTAGAGTGCTTAGCAATCAATAAGCGAGAGTGCTAAATATTATTAACTTGTTTGATATATTATGAAATAGTTTCTAACGTGAAAAAAGGGGTGTACAAAATTTTTAATATTTTATTAATTTCTTCACTATATTTCCCGCTTGCAACTATCCAAGGTGAGATAGCAGCACTATCTGCAGCATTACTTTGGTCTATTGCTTCTATACTGTATGGCTCTCTGGGACAAAGCATCCCACCATTACAACTGAATTTCCTCAAAGGAATAATCGCTGTTATCCTGCTGGTGATTACACTCATCATCCGTGGTGAACTTATCTCAGGTATTTCTCCTCTTCCACTATTCCTATTTTTGCTAAGTGGAATTATTGGTATTGGTTTGGGTGATGTAGCTTTTTTAGCTGCGATAAACGCTTTAGGGGCACGTCGTGTCTTACTTATTGGCACCCTCACTCCACCAATCACAGCAATTCTAGCAACAATTTTTCTTCAAGAAAGATTAAATTTGAGTGCATGGTGTGGTATTTTAATCACTATTATTGGGGTCGCTTGGGTAGTAACTGAACGCACGCCTGACACAAATGATAATCAAAATAAAGTCACTAATAAAGCCACAAGTCTCTTACAAGGTGTAGGTTTGGGTCTATTATACGCAATTTTCGGGGGAGTCGGAGCGGTCCTTTCTCGTGCAGCATTTGCATCTGCAAATATTTCACCGTTATGGGCAGCATTATTGCGGTTAAGCTCAGCTGTAATATTTTTGCTAGGATGGGCATGGTTGCGAACACTCAAAGGTGTGGCGTTTTCTTTTGAAAGCTTGAGTTCTTCACGGCCTTTAGGGAAAACTATAATGACGGCTATTTTTGCGTCTTTCTGCGGAACCTTTTTGGGAATTTGGTTACAACAAACAGCAATAAAATTAACTGCTGTGGGTATTGCTTCGACTTTGTTGCAAACTAGTCCTTTGTTTGTTATTCCATTAGCGATTTGGATGGGTGAAAAAGTTACTTTGAGAGCGATTGCGGGTGTGCTTGTGGCAATTTTGGGGATAGGATTGTTGTTTTATTTTAGGGGTTAGTACTAACAAATAATTTAGCTATTTTTTAGCTGCAATACAATCATATCCTCCAGGTGCAAAACTTATTTTTTCACTCGCTTTCTTCCCGTTGTCGCCTTATGTTGGGTTGACTTTTTCTTCTTAGTTTTCCCTGCATCTACTGTTTCCACTGGAATTGCTTCTACCGTGATAATTTCCGCTTCATTGATATCTACATCAGGAGTAGCTCTTTTTTTCTTGGGTTTTATGACATTTGTCCGTTCAACCTTAGTACCCGTAGGTTTGGGTGGACGACAACGTTCGCAGTACAGTGGTTGAGAAGGAAAACAAATACGTTCAGAAACTTGGTTACACAATTTGCATACGAAACGGTAACTCTTCTGACGAATGATACGAACGTGGGCTTTAACGAATATCTCTTTACTTTGTAATACGTTACTCATTATTTAATTGCTGATGGTTGTGGATAACTATAATTCGGTAACACAAAATTGACAATTGGGAACAGTGACTAAATTCAATACAGTATATTTTTACTCGCAGTGAACATTTTTCAGCAAGTATTAATATAACTTAAAGATTAAAAGATTAATACACAAAAACTATAGCTGAAATACCTAAGTCAATAATTATTAAAACAAACAATCGTAGGGAGCATCCCAATTTTGCAAAAATAATTTGTAGTGGGAGCATCTTGCTCCCTATTCTTCCTAGAAGCGGGCTGGAAGCCCGCACTACAAAAACGGTAAATTTACACATTTGGGATGCTCCCCAATCGTAGGGAGCATCCCAATTTTGCAAAAATAATTTGTAGTGGGAGCATCTTGCTCCCTATTCTTCCTAGAAGCGGGCTGGAAGCCCGCACTACAAAAACGGTAAATTTACACATTTGGGATGCTCCCCAATCGTAGCCCCCTCCCCGTTTACGGGGTAGGGGGTTGGGGGTGGGGTTTTTTATTTCGCAAATTGCAATCGCGCAATCACTGGAAGATGGTCAGAACCACCCCCAGAACCGACATAAGCATCCACAGCATTAAGTTCTTTTGTATACCAAACATAATCAATCCGACCGATGGAAACAAACGACCCTTGTGTTGTACGCCCAAAGCCCCATCCTACATCATAAAAACTATCATTCATGACATCGCGCATCCCTGTATAAGTTTCTGATGTATCAGTAAAATTACAGTCACAAAGCATAATACTAGCTGCTTTTCGTTCTCTGACCAAGTTTTTTACATAGGACACCTGTTCTGCACGTAAGTCATACCATCCCTGTGCCAGCTTTACGAGTTCATTAGCGGGATAATTTGGTACAAAATGCGCCACAATAACCTTTAAAGCATGTTCATTATCTACACTCACTGTTGCTTGAAGCGCACGTGGAAAGGGAGGATTTGGCAACAAGCTGACATCTTTTATAGGAAAACGACTTAAAATAGCAACATTATGGGACTCTTCGACAGGACGAAAAGCATGGTAAGGATAGGATGAGCCAAAAATTTGTTTTAATATATCCTCAGTGTTAGGTGGAACTTCCTGTAAACCAATGATATCCGGATTGTTTGCAGCCACCATTTTGACTATGGAATTATAATCCTTGTTGCTAAAAAGCATATTAAATGTCATCGCTGTAATTGATGGGCCTTTGTGCGTTACTGGTGTTGAGAAGGCTGGAAGAAAAAAAGGACTATAAAATGCGATGAAGACACCGAAAGGAAAAGCCAGTCCAGTTAGTAACTTCCACTGACGACATAAAAGAGCAATAGGCAGGAAGACAAGCAGTGGAATAAATAGATACTGAGCAAATGTATTAATTAACGCTAACCACCAGAATTCATCGAAAAATACCAAACGCAGCAGAATCCAGAGACTGAAGAGGAGAACATATCCCCATACAATAAAGGAGATGAATTTGGGTAAGCGCATGAGAATTTTTTAAATGAGTCTATACTTATTGGAGGATGCAATTAAATCTGAATTTACGGACATATATAATTATTCAGTAGCACTAGCCTCAATTCCTGAATTATTTTACAAGTAAACCGTTGCGTATCCGGCTATCGGACGCTGTACAACATGACTTATTCCCACTATAGGGTGTTTATAAAGAGAACATTAAGCATCATTTATATCACAAGCCAGCCAGCCAGCCAGTGACTAAAGTCACTGTCTAAAAGCTGAAGTCCTCTAAAGAGGACTATAGATATAAGATTTTTAGGAGTATATTACATCTTGTCAAATATTCCTTTTGAATAAGTCATTCAGTCCTCTTTTAGAGGACTTTAGCTTTTAGACAGTGACTAAAGTCACTGGCTAGTTGCATATTGCAAGGAAAAGTTAGTGATGTCCAGTTGGTCTTCCTCCGTCCAAGTATCACTTACATCTACTACAGACGAATCCTGCTGTGCTAAATCGTTAAGAATGAGAGTTGCTAAATGTAGGCGTTCATTTGGTGGTAAGGTGCGGATAACTCTAATATAAATTTCTTGCGCTGTATTTGACATAGTAAATCCGCAGCTAATTTTCTTAACTCTAATTATATATTCTACCTAACTCGCATTGCGCCAAAAAAATAAATGTAGTATTATACTACATAGGTAGCTGAAAGCCCAACTAAAGCGTACAATTCATCTGTTAACCCAAACAGAAAACCAAAGGCATCAGGTTGTCAAAACAGCCAATTTATTATGAACGCTACACAAGAGCAACTTAAAGTAAAATTACAACAAGCGATGGGAGTCGCATTTGGCCAAGAATACGCCGAAGCAGACCCTATTTTAGTAACTACGAATAATCCTAAATTTGGTGATTATCAGTCCAACGTATCTTTATCTTTAGCAAAAAAGTTAGGACAACAGCCTCGTGCAGTAGCTACCGCTATTGTTGATAAACTAGATGTATCAGGACTTTGTGAAGCTCCAGAAATAGCAGGCCCTGGTTTTATCAACTTGCGCTTAAAAACAGAATATCTAGAAGCGCAGCTGAACGCAATTCAAACCGACCCACGCTTAGGAGTACCCCTAGCAAAGAATCCCAAGCGGGAAATAGTGGACTTTTCTGCTCCTAATATAGCCAAAGAAATGCATGTTGGGCACTTGCGTTCGACTATTATTGGGGATAGCATCGCCAGAATTTTGGAATTCAAAGGACATGACGTACTACGTTTAAATCATGTTGGTGATTGGGGTACGCAATTTGGGATGTTAATTGTGTATCTACGGGAAATGTATCCAGATGCACTGACAACAGCTAATGCATTAGACATTGGTGACTTGGTAGAATTTTACAAAAAAGCTAAGAAACGGTTTGATGAGGACGAAAATTTCAAAGAAACAGCACGGTTAGAAGTAGTAAAATTACAGTCAGGAGCAGAAGATACACTACACGCTTGGAAGTTACTTTGCGAACAATCACGGCGTGAATTTCAAGTAATTTATAATTTGCTAGATATCACAATCACCGAACGGGGTGAGTCTTTTTATAATCCTTTACTTTCTGGAGTCGCGGAAGATTTAGCAAAATTGGGTTTACTTGTAGAAGACCAAGGAGCAAAAGTTGTATTTTTAGAAGGGTTTACTAATAAAGAAGGCGAACCTTTACCCTTAATTGTGCAAAAATCTGATGGTGGTTATAATTATGCGACAACCGATTTAGCCGCTATCTGTTACCGGACACAAAAAGATGAAGCAAAACGGATAGTTTATGTGACTGACTCTGGACAAGCGAACCACTTTGCGGGAGTATTTCAAGTAGCGCGTCGAGCTGGATGGATTCCGGATGATGTGGAAATGGTTCATGTTCCTTTTGGTTTAGTGCTGGGGGAAGATGGCAAAAAATTCAAAACTCGTTCCGGGGATACAGTGCGGTTGCGAGATTTATTGGATGAAGCAGTGACTCGTACCCGTGCTGATTTGGAAGCGAGATTACAAGAAGACGGACGGGAAGAAACGGAAGAGTTTAAAGCTAATGTCTCCCAAGTGGTTGGTATTAGTGCGGTTAAGTATGCAGATTTAAGTCAAAACCGTACGACCGATTATAAGTTTAGCTTTGACCGGATGCTTTCACTTAAGGGGAATACCGCTCCTTATATGCTTTATTCTTATGCACGGGTTAAAAGTATTGGTCGTAAAGGTAATATTGATTTTGCTAACTTGGGAGCAGATGTTAAAATTATGCTCAGGGAGGAAGCAGAATTTACTTTGGCTAAGCATATTCTACAGTTGGGTGAAGTAATTGCTACTGTTGAACAAGAATTACTACCTAATCGTTTGTGTGAGTATTTATATGATTTAAGTCAAAAATTTAACCAGTTTTTTGAGAATTGCCCAGTTCTTCAGTCGGAGGAACCAGTACGGACTTCACGGTTAGCTTTGTCCGATTTGACTGCACGGACTTTGAAGTTGGGGTTGTCTTTACTGGGAATCCAGGTGTTAGAGCGGATGTAGATGGAGTCTGGCAATAAATTTGAATCCCATAAAGATTTAGCCTAGAAATAAATTTCTGGCTAAAAGCTGAAACCCGTTGAAACGGGTTGTAATCCAAATACAATAAAGTTTTTAGTCTATTTACCCTTGGGTAAAGCTTGGTTAACAACTGAATTCTGCTTTTAGCCGGAACTTTAGTTCAAATTAAATGCACGACTCATTAGGTTTTTCCAAGCTTCGTCTTCCTCTTTGTTAAGCCAATACTCACTTAGTGCAGGTTCACTGATTTTCATGAAATCTTGCATGAGAGTATCATTGTAATCATCAGGCAGAATTTTACTTTCGTGTTTGTTTCGATTCGATTTTTCTTGCAACTGTTCTTTTTCGAGTAATGCTTGAAAAGCTGCATTAATCACCTCCAAAGCATTAGCATATTCTCCTTTTTCCAATTGAGATTTAATAAATTTCTCGTGTTCGGGATTAAGTGAAATATTCATGCAATAGTATCTATGTCATTTTATTCATTTTACTATATATTTCTCAAGCAAGACAAGCCATGATTATTTCCTCTAAGAGGATTTTGGGAAGTATCAATATTAACTAACAACCTAGTTCAGTACGGCGGAAATAAACTTACCATTATCAATCACTAAAAAGATTTTATCATAAGCTTTTGCGCCTTCTGCCTTCATGTACTAGCCCCTAGTCCCTTTCCTCATAGCACACCTTCGGAATATTTAGGCTATCATTTGGGTGTTTTGTGCGATAATCCGAATCGCATACCCAAAATTCAGCCTTTACAAACATCTTTAAAATAGGATAAGTGGGAGCCAATAGTGAGGAGCAGTAACAAATATGGTCTGTGTTGATTGAATACTAAATTTATCAAACCGATACTGATGTGAGGAAAGTTTAATTTTGGTTATAATTTTGATGTAGAAATTAACTACACTCATGTCAAGTAAAAATTGTCACAACATGAGGGCTTCTACCAAAGGTTAAATAAATTGAAATGGCTCAGTACAAGCACGACCGATTCTTCAAGTTTTATATCCAGTCTTTATATAAAACCAAAGGGAAGACTCTACAAAATATTCAAGTTCGTAATGATGAAGACCTGGAAATCGATTTGATGTTTATGGTCGAGCGAGAAAATGTTGAGTGGCTTTCAGAGAATTTAGGTTTATTCGATACATTAATGCAATCACATCCGACTCTGGTTATCGAACATTATAGCTCGTATTTAGAAGGTGCGGATATTTTAAAATCGATTACTAGAAAAAATCTGTATTGGGAGCGAAAACAGAAAGAACTGGTAGAGAACACCAAAACCAAACTGGAGTTAACAAGTTCTCAAAGATTATCAAAAGAGGCAAAAAAACAAATTGAAAATCAAAATCCATTTACCTGGATTCTCACGGTTAATTGCAGTGAAAAACTATTGGCATCATGTTACGCTCAACCAGCAACAGAATTAGGTACAGGTGTATATCGACTTCCACCAATCTTGCGGATGGGAATTGTGATTATTGAGCAACTGGTAGATAGTCCAGAAACAATGTGGTTGAAAATGTTGGGAGATAAACATTCTGCGACTAGTGCTTTTGAATTAATCAAGCAGTTATCTCCAGAGCGCAGGGAAAAAAATGATATAATAAGTGCATGTATAAAATACTGTGTTTATCTGAAAGGCATACCTACTGATAGCTTAACTCCAGAAGAGGAAGATTTTATGAAAACGATGGAAGAAATTGATGCTTGGTATGAAGCTGAAATTAACAAGGCTAGGTTAGAAGGCAAACTGGAAGGCAAACTGGAAGGCAAACTAGAAGGGGAATTTTTAGGTAAGCTAAAGTCGGCAAGCACTATAATTAGAGCTAAATTTGGTGCCGAGTTTCTCACGCCACAAATAGTTAGCCAACTCGAACAGTTAAATGACGAGCAACTTGATAATTTCATAGTACACATGTTTAATTGGCAACAACCTCTTGAGATGCAAGAATGGCTTTCCGGAGTCGAAAAAGCCTGAACGCGAACATTGTGCTAAACTCCTTCAGTGGATAAAATAGAAACACGGTAACCCAACTTAGCACACCAAAATCGTCATCTGGAATGGTAAAATCTTGGGAAGCATTACCCGATGATTTCCAGTTAACTGAAAAAAATAAATAGCTAGGCAACTTGCTAGGCAAAAGCAAGCTGGAAGATTGCACTACAAAATACGTAGATTTCACATTTGGGATACTCGCGTTAGTCATTGGCAATTAACTATCTGTTAAAATTATAGTGAATCGATGGGTGCAGTTGTGTATAAAAATATCGTGCTACTATCTGTAAATCCACAATCAGTAGTGTGAAATTGTCATACATGTTCAAAACTGGCTATAAGTATCACATCCGTACCCGTCAATTCTCACCTACTACAGGTCGAGCATTGGGATTTTCTGCATCAACTCCTCGGTCAGCTATCGGGGGTGTTGTGCAATAGTTTGTAGTCGCGCTCTAAAAGAAAATTTGATTAATTTAATAATTAAAATCATAGATAAAAACAATGCAACTTACTGGAAACCAATGTAAACAATTAAGTGAAGCTTTAATACACGCATTTCCCAAAAAAACAAATTTAGAAAGAATGTTACTCTATGAATTAGATAAAAATATTAATGAAATTTCTACAGATGATACATATACAACAATTGTTTTTGAGATAATCCAATATTTTCAATCTCAAGGACAAATTGAGAACTTTATTAAAGCTGCACTTCGAGATAATCCGAATAATCCTAAATTAATAAGTTTTAATTCTTATTATTCATATAGGAATAATTTAAAAGATATTTTAGAGAAAATAAATTTCGATATACTTAAATCAGCTTACCAGAAAACTTTACCTATAGGTTCTCTAACTGATAATCCCGAATTAAATAATCCTCAAAGCATAGATAGTATTATATCTATTTTATCTGATAAGTATCCAACAACAAGTACGAATATCCCTAGTATATTAGAATTTTCTAAACAAATTGCCAGCAGATTGCAAGGACATACGATTGAATATCAAAATTTAGAGAGTTGGTGTCAGCAATTAGCAGCAAGGCTAAAAATTACGATAGATATCTCTCCAGAATCAGATAATGAAATTAAAACGGCTTACTGTAATGCTTACTTATTAGTAGTTGTTTATCCAGAAGGTAATCAATTTCGTCTGGAATCTGAATATATTTTTGATACAGGACAAAAATCTAAATCACAACCTTTAGATTTACAGGTGTTATTAAATATTTCTTCTGAAGATAGCCATGATGGCAAAGGAATTATATGTGATTCCTTTGAAGGGATTGCTAAACGGCTAGGAGAAATATTGAAAAAATTTATCTCTAAGTTTCCGGAAGAAACTTTAAATTTAACTTTGGAGATATTTTTACCGTATAAATATATGGGAGAAAATATAGACGATAAATGGCGTATCCAAAATGATTTTGAGGAATATGTTCCCATAGTCACAGAAAATGTTTATATGATAATACATCCTCTGGAACGTATCACTGGGGCTTTGATATCTCGCAGTTTTAGACAAGGTTGGACGAGATTAATGGAAACTCTCAACACAAGTGTCAGTTCCAATTGTATCTTGACACAATTGGAAAAAATTCAAAGCATTGATAGTCGTAATTATCAGAAAATTTCTAATAGCTTAAAAAATAAAATAGGGTTGAAATTAACTGCTCCTCTTTCCGAAAATAGCAGAGAACAAGAAATATTTTGGCGAACAATTCTCGGTGGAGGTGTTCCAATCGCTTTTTGGACTAGATGTGAAACTCCTGAGCATCTAAGTTTAGAGGAAATTGATTGTCACTTGACGATTGAATCTCTTAAAAATGATTTACAGAAATTAATTGAGAAAACTTGTGATATTCGTCGAGATGCTTATGTTGAAGAAAGTCCATCAAAGTATTTAGGCTATCATTTGGGTGTTTTGTGCGATAATCCTAATCGCATACCAAAAATTGAGCGTTTACAAGAATTTAAAATGGGGTAATACCATTTCACAAAATGCCTGATACAAATAAAATCTGTAGAGACGGCGATTTATCGCGTCTCTTATCTGGGGATTTGCATCAAAGTTTAAGTGGAAGGGTATAAGCGAGGGTTAATCAGTGAGGAGCAGTAGCATATTATGAAAGAATGGCGATATTTTTATGGTGATGGCAAAATCCATAGTGATATAAAAATTGAGCAGCTTCCTCCTTCTCCCCCTTGGAGACAGTTTCGAGACTTTGAGAAAATGGCTTCGTCAGAAAAAACAGAAATCGACGAACGTTGGAAGAAAATTCGAGAATTAGCTGACTCCGAAGAAAATCAGCGGGGTTATCAGCAGGTTTTATTAATTGACGAAATCGACAAAAGCGATATTAATTTACCCAACGACCTCTTAGATATTTTTGAGGAAGGTGCTTTTAATATTCGCGAATTAACTCGTAGAGCGGATAATTCCCAAACCGAAAGGGTCAAAGTTTGCACCGAAGACCGAGATATAAAGGCTGATATTTATCGGGGACGGGTACGCTGTGCAGCTTTTCCCATTGTTATCATGACCAGTAATGGGGAACGGGAATTTCCACCCGCGTTTTTGCGACGCTGTTTGCGAGTAAAAATGCCTGACCCCCAAACTGAAGCTCTCAAAGCTATCGTCAAGGCTCATTTTGGGGAAGTAGCCTTTAAAAAAGCTGAAACGGAAGTCTCAAAACTGATTACCGAATTTCTTAAGGAAGGCGATCGCTCGACTGACCAGTTGCTAAATACCGTTTATTTGCTGACAAACCACGTTAGTCCGGATGCTCTTGATAGAGACGCGCTTCAGGCTTTGCTTTTCAAACGGTTATCTACCAGCGATGAGCTTTAGTGGTAATTGGTAATTGGCAATTAGACATCTACAGAAAAGAATGTAGAGACCGTAAATTTACGGTCTCTACTTTGAAGATAAGGCGTTTTTTCCAGGTAGCGAGCAAGATGCTCGCACTACGTCATAAAAGACACATTTAAATTCAAAATTTTTCTACCCTATAAACTCAAATCGGAATTTGTACTAAAATAATAACTCAGAAACACAAAAGTGATTATGACACTTGAGCAAATAGAAGCAGCCATTCTCAAACTTTCCCCCGATGATTATCAGAAACTCTTAGAATGGTTTTCTGAGTTAGGGATTTACAAAAAAATTGGGATATTTTTTACTTGGAAGTCCCTGACACCTCCTTGTTTCGATAATCGCGAGGTTTGCGTAAGTTTTGATATGGTAACAGCAAAATCTCGCCAATAACCCCACTTTCCCTTATGATTTCCAATAGGGACAGAGAGCAAACCTCAAAGCATGACCAATGAACCATCAGAAAAACTAGAAAAATTAATTGTAGCCTTACAGGAATTGCAACTGACAGGCACAGAAATTGCTGATATTCTATGGTTAGCGCAACATAGACAACAATTTGGGCAAGAATTTGGGCAAGAATCTGAAGAAATAACCCCCACAGTCACCCCCGAAGAAACAAAATCTGAAGAAAACACAACACCAACCCCCACAAAAAACAGTCCTCCCCCCACCCTCCAATCAAAAATTGACCTCACAGTTCCCGAACCAACCACAGCGACCGCAGAAGTTTATTCAAAATCCAGCAATTCCACCTCCACATCAACAAATACTCTTTCCATAAAAGTCCCCGACGCTTCCGCATTACCTCAACCTCTAAAATTATCCAGAGCGTTACGTCCCTTAATGCAAAAAATCCCCTCAGGGACAGAAATAATATTAGACGAAGAAGCCACTGCAAACAGAATCGCAGAAGAACGTATCCGTATTCCCGTCTTGAAGTCATCCTTAGAACCAGCCTTTGATTTAGCGTTGCTCGTGGATGAAAGCAACACCATGATTTTTTGGCGTAAAACTATAGAAGAATTGAAACAACTCCTGGAAACACATGGTGCATTTAGAGACGTGCAAACCTGGGGAATGGTCACCAACGAACAAGGAGAAATTCGTCTACAAAGGGGAACAGGTAAAAAAGCTACCAATCGTCGTCTCCACAAACCTCGTGAAATCATTGACCCTAGCGGTAAGCGTATAATTTGGATAGTTAGTGATTGCGTATGCGATATTTGGCGTAATGGCAAAGCAGCATCTGTAATAAAGACTTGGGGACAACAAAATCCCACTGCTATTGTTCAAATGTTACCCCAATGGTTGTGGTTAAGAACCGGATTGAGCTTGGGTGCAACAGTTCAACTAGGAAGTCTAACCCCAAGAATAGCAAATCAAGGCTTATTAATTAAAGAAATTTTACTGTGGGATGATATCGATTTTGCTACAGGGGTAAAAATTCCCGTACTGACTCTGGAACCAGAACTCGCAAAAAGTTGGAGTGAGATGGTCGCAGGAAAAAGCTACGCTAGAGCAGTAGGGTTTGTTTTTCCTTCCGAACAGTCATCATTTGAACTAATTGCAGACTATCAAAAAGAAAATCAAGCAGATTATCAAAAAGAAAACCAATCAGAAAATCAGGATACTCAGGAAATTGTCTCCAGTTTTCGTCTGACAGCTTCCCCAGCAGCACGAAAATTAGCGAGTTTATTATCTGCTGCACCCATTATTACCCTACCCATCGTCCGTTTAATACAAAAAAATATGCTTTCAGAATCGCAACAGCAACAAGTCCATGTTGCAGAAGTATTTCTGGGGGGAATATTTAAACCTAAGGGAAAAATCACATCTGAAACAAATCCCGACGATATAGAATTTACTTTTATCAACGAAGAAGCACGGGATAGTTTTCTGAGTGCAGCACCCACTGACAGTTCTTTAGAAGTGCTTGATGCTATCTCTAAATATTTCGCGAAAAGGCTTAACAAGACCCTCAAAGAATTTAATGCTTTGCTGCGAAAGCCAGAGCAAACGCAAGTTGAAGGTGTTGATATCAAACCTTTTGCGATTGTAACAGCTAAAGTTTTGAAACGATTGGGGGGAGATTACGTCCGTTTTGCTGAGGAATTAGAAGAAAAGTGGACGCAAACAGAAAAAGAACCCGACGAAATCGAAATTCCTCTGGAAACTTTTGAGTTTAATATTGCGACAATTAAGGTAGAAAAACCATCATTTTGGCGCAGAACACCTAAGGTTACCATTAATTATACTCCCGGTAAAGCTCAATACTTCACGGAAAAACTTGCCGATAATGTCACCCTGGAAATGGTCTCTATCCCTGGTGATACATTTTTGATGGGTTCTCCTAAAGCAGAAGAGGGAAGTGACGATAATGAACGACCCCAGCATGAGGTTACTGTTCAACCATTTTTCATGGGAAAATATACTATTACCCAAGCACAATGGAAAGTGGTTGCTGGGATGGAGCAATTTAGGACTAATCGTGAACTAAATCCTGACCCATCCAGATTTAAAGGAGATAATTTACCAGTTGAATGTGTTTCGTGGTATGATGCAGTAGAATTCTGTGACAGAATATCAAAATACACCAGAAAAAAATATCGACTCCCTAGCGAAGCTGAGTGGGAATATGCTTGCCGAGGTGGCACGACAACACCATTTCACTTCGGTGAAACAATTACGCCTGAATTGGCTAATTATAACGGCAATTATGTATATGGCTCAGGAAAAAAGGGAGAATATCTAGAAAAAACAACGCATGTCGGTAGCTTTAAAGTAGCTAATTCTTTTGGTTTATACGATATGCACGGAAATGTCTGGGAATGGTGTATTGATAAGCGTGATTACAGTATCAAATCTCGCGAATGCTATCCGTCCCAGGGTGCAACCGATAATGATAATCAAATAAAGTCGTTGCGTGGTGGCTGCTGGAGCAACATCCCAGACATTTGCCGCTCGGCGTCTCGCGGTGGCTACCCCGACGTTGGCGACAGCGTCGTCGGTTTCCGGGTGGTGTTTGTGGGTTACCCGAGGAGGACTCTTTAATTCTCCACACTTTATTCTCTTCTCTTTTGCCCTTTTCCTGGTTTAGCCGCTACAGGCTTCCTAATTTATTTTAGCACTTATACTGAAATTCATTAAAATAGAGTGAAAGCATCAGTCTAATTAAAATGGTTCAAACAGTTGGAATTACCAAAGCAATTACAAATTTAAACGAAGCTCACGCTAAATTTAATTTAAGCCAAACTGCTGACAGCGAATTTTTTACAGAATGGTTTAATAATTTACCATCACTCATAGATACAGAAAAAGAGTCATTAAATCGTCTGAAAAATCGCTACTTATATTATGCTGCCGATGGTGCAATAACCGAAGGCACAGTTAACATTATTATATTATCTCCTTTATTAGAATTAATAGGACTATGCGACCCTCCCTTTAAAATTCGTAGCGAGCAACTAGTAAAAGTCGCAATAGAAAATGGAAGTGAGGAAGAAACTATATTAGAAGGCTTTATTGATACTTTAGTAGTGCAAAATAAATTATGGGTAGTATTAATTGAATCCAAGCATTATGGTTTTAGTGTGTTGCAGGCACTACCGCAAACCTTAGCTTATATGATGGCAAACCCTAACTCAGAAACACCAGTTTTTGGCATGATAAGCAACGGGGAAGACTATATTTTCGTGAAACTATCCCAACAGCAAAGACAGTATGCGTTGTCAAAAAAATTTACTTTATCTAATCCTCAGAAGAACGAATTGTTTGAAGTTACACAAGTAATCAAGCAAATTATTAGCCGAATTTTATAAACATTCCCGGAAATAAAAAAGGACTCTCTCCAAACCTTCCTCATAGGCTACGCTGTACACACAAGTCAAAAGTGAACTGTCATTGCGAGGAGGAACGACGAAGCAATCTCATGCACCTGTTGTAAACTATGAATATAGTACACATAGATATTTCGTGGGATTCAGAGTTGTTGGGGTTGCTTCGTCGTTCCTCCTCGCAATGACAGAAAAGGCTCCTCGCAATCACAAAAAAAGCTCCTCGCAATGACAGAAAAGGCTCCTCGCAATGACAGAAAAAGCTCCTCGCAATGACAGAAAAAGCTCCTCGCAATCACAACCTTGTTCCAACTTGTGTGTACCCAGCATAGCCCTTAGCAAAGAGATGCTTCTTTTATTCCCCCCCCTTCCCTAGTAGGGAAGGGGGGTAGGGGGGTTAGGTCTCTTAAACAACACGTGCAGTTTCAGTCAAAATCTGTCGAATTTGAGCATGAGTCAAATAAGGATTAGCACTCAGCATCAAAGCAACCACACCAGCCACATAAGGTGTAGCCATAGAAGTACCAGAACTGAACCCATAATTATTACCAGGTGTCGTAGAATAAACACTAACACCAGGAGCAACAAGATGCTGCATTCTGCTATCGCTACCTGCACGGTTAGAGAAACTAGCAATAGTTCTATTTATGTCTACCGCACCCACAGAAATACCGTAGTCAGTAGCATATTGAGCAGGATTACCAGGAGAAGAAGAAGACTCATTCCCAGCAGCACTAACCGTAATTACATTTCTATTAGCAGCATAAGCAAGAGCATCTCGTAATTCAGGTGAATCAGACCAACCCAAACTCATATTTATGACCCTAGCACCATTATCTACAGCATAGCGAATAGCCTCAGCTAAACTTCCTGCATTAGTAAAACTACCTTGATTATTTGTATCTCCCAATCTGAGAGCCATAATTCTGGAATTATAAGCAACTCCAGTTACGCCATTATTATCGTTCATAGCTGAAATTGTGCCAGCTACATGAGTTCCATGAAACTGACGGGGACTACTCGTACCAGGAAGCACATTTCCATTGTATTGACCGACACCAAAATTCCAACCATTAACGTCATCTATATATCCATTACCATCATCATCAATACCGTTACCCGCAATCTCAGCATAATTCTGCCAAATATTATCTCTCAAATCTTGGTGGTTAATATCAACACCAGAGTCAATCACCGCTACAGTAATTCCTTGACCAGTAAATCCCCTATTCCAAACTTCCGGAGCATTTACCATATCATTACCCCAGTTATTTCCTCCTAAGTCTGAGACATCAGTGAACCTAGATTGTCCAATTGCTCTAGCAACAGCAGCAGCACTATCTACCAAACCATATCCATAAGTGGAGTTAAAAGCCGGGTTAACAGTAACAGAAGATAAATTAAGATTGTAGCTAGTAGTAGCACCCAAGTAGGCATAAACCCTAATATAATAAGTACCACTCGCTAGTTGAATATTAATATTTTCTTCGCTGTTCGTAGAATTCGTAGAACGACCGATTATATTACCATCAAGATTTAAAAGTTGTATATCTGCATCCGCACTTAAACCATTGAGATTGATTCTAAAACTAGTATTACTACTCAAAGTGAAACGGTAATAATCGTTGGAGTCACTAGTAATGCTAACAAAATCAGAGAAGCTCTGATTACCATTCAAAACACCTAAATTAGAAGCTTGTGCAAGAGAATTATTTGCCTCTCGATAAACTCTTCGAGTAGAAACCATTTCCCAGTTAAGGTCAGGTACTAGTGTTGTATATACTCCCTGTCCCTGGTTAAGAGTAGTACCATCCATTAACCAGATAGCATTTTCCCCAGTCCGATAATTACGCCAAATAATATCGCTTTTACCATCATTATTAAAATCACCAGCACCTTCCATTCTCCAACTCATGTCATGTACTGGTGTTGTATATACTCCCTGTCCCTGATTAAGAGTAGTACCATTCATTAACCAAATAGCATTTTCTCCAGTCCGATAATTACGCCAAATAATATCACTTTTACCATCAGCATTAAAATCACCAGCACCCTCCATTCTCCAACTCAGGTCATGTACTGGTGTTGTGTATACACCTTGTCCTTGATTCAAAGTAGTGCCATCCATCAACCAAATAGCATTCTCCCCAGTCCGATAATTACGCCAAATAATATCGCTTTTACCGTCATTATTAAAATCACCAGCACCCTCCATTCTCCAACTCAAATCAGATACTGGTGTTATATATACACCCTGAATTAGAGTCGCATTATCCATTAACCAAATAGCATTTTCTCCAGTTCGATAATTACGCCAAATAATATCGCTTTTACCATCGTTATTAAAATCACCACTACCCTCCATTCTCCAACTTAGGTCATATACTGGTGCGATATATACTGCCTCCTCAAGAGTAGTACCACTCATTGACCAAAAAGCATCTTGACCGTTACCGTAGTGACGCCAAAGTATATCCGAACTAAAATTATTTGCTATTGATAAATTGTTTTGAGTCAGAGGTTGCTCATCTAACAAACTACCGGGAGCAACATTGTTACTACGATTAGCAAAAGTGGAATCATAGCTATCACTATTATCTAAAGAATTAACATATTTTGTAGATACTTGAGTCGAAAGAGCGGTATTTGAACTTATACTTGTAGGCGAGTTGTTATTTGAATTACCAAAAAACATAAGTAATTTTAACCTTAGTAATTAATGTTTTTGGAAAACACACCGCGTAAAACCTAGTATTTCGACTTAAACTTAAATCCAGACTCAATCAACACAGTCAAACCCTCTAGTTTTAAATACAACAGCATCTAACCCATTTCCGTAGAACCACCAGCGAAACAGATTTATTCGATACAAAGAGTTTACGTATACAAAAAATGTAGAGAGACCTAACCCCCTACCCCCTTCCCTTATAGGGAAGGTGGGTTTGAAGCCTTTCTTCGCTAGCCATCAGCGTCCGTTTACGGATACGAGGAGAGGTTTAATTTTCCCCCTTCCCTCCTAGGGAAGGGGGGTAGGGGGGTTAGGTCATTATTTTGGTCACATGAGCAAGTGTCACAAAGAGAACCAAAATATACTTGCGAATCCTTGATGATAAAACAAGAGGTAATTCTTTACCTCCGATTCACATATTTAATATTTAACTTAATTTCATTAGGGGCTGTAGCTTATGTCACAAAACCCAGAACGCCCACCAAATATACCAATAAGGCTACCATCATCACATCCCCAGGTATTACAGGGACTTAGTACCCTATTAGAATTAGGTTTAATATCCGACGCTCATGTACGGCAAATATGCTTAGATTATCTTACTTGCGCTGTTGTATTGGAAACACAAGCTCAAACCGATTCTAAGAAAACTCCAGTACCTTCCTATACTACTCTCCCTGGAATAGCAGAGCTAGAAGAACCCCCAGTTCCCTCACGATTAGCCAATAAAGGAAAAATAACAGAGAAAATAACAAAACCAACACCAGTCAAAGAACAAGCAAAACCAAGCGTGCTAGCAGGGATGTTACAGTCTTTGATGGCAGAATTAAGCGTTCGGTGGCTTTTATTTTTGGGTATGTTCCTCGTAGTTGTTTCCTCCGGGGTACTTGCAGCAAGTCAATGGGACAGATTCCCAGTTGCAGGACAATACGGAATATTATTTTCCTACACCTTAAGTTTTTGGGGATTTAGTTTTTGGACAGGTAAACAGCCCAATTTAAGATTAACAACTCAATCATTGTTGATAGTTACGCTGTTGCTCGTTCCCGTCAACTTTTGGGCAATGGACAGCTTCGGGTTATTGCTGAGTCCCATTAGCTCTTTTATTAATTGGCTTGTAGTAGCAATTGCAGCCATCACCCTGTTATCTATTACAGTTTTAATCTCTGACAGCCGTCAATTTGTTGCCAATTTGCCGAATCGCAAACTACGTTTAATAAATATTTTGGCACTGAGCTTTTTACATTGGGGTTGGAAAATTCCGGCATTCCCCATAATCGCTCTATATATAGCAATGGTAGGAACCAGTTTCCTCACACTTTATCAAACACGTTTAGCAGTAAGACAACAAAACCAGCAAAATCAATTTAATATCAGCTTACCAACCGCGATAGTTATTTATGCCCTGTTATTATTACTTTACCGAGGTATATTCGTAGTCGGTTTAGAAATCACCCAACTAGGTTTAGCCATAGGGATTTGCGGTTGGTTAGTAACCTGGCTAGCACAAAATTTAACCCCATACCCTTCATCTTCCTCACTCTGTACAGACGCGATTAATCGCGTCTGTACCAACTCCCTACTCCGTAGAGACGCGATTAATCGCGTCTCTACCAACTCCCTACTCCGTACAGACGCGATTAATCGCGTCTCTACCAACTCCCCACTCCGTACAGACGCGATTAATCGCGTCTCTACCAACTCCCTACTCCGTACAGACGCGATTAATCGCGTCTCTACCAACTCCCCACTCCGTACAGACGCGATTAATCGCGTCTCTACCAACTCCCCACTCCCGCACCTGTGGGAACTCTCAGGAGGTATCTTATTATTCCTCGGTTGGGTGGTTACAGTTGGAACTCGTCCAGAGCAAGCTTTAAGTGTTAGTGCTTTGGCTTTATTATTTTTCTATCGTCGCTTACAGTCGCATAGTTTACAAGGTGATTTTACTGCTATTTTCTTTATCGGGTTACAGTCAATTTGGTTAACTTGGAGATTAGTACCTGTTGGTTTCAGAGAAGTGTTAATTGCGACCACAGCTAAACTAATTAACTCCCAATATGAACCTTGGGCATTATTGAGCGTTGCTTTATTTCCCTACGTAATTTTAATGGTAGTCTTTACCCAAATTTTGCGTAGCCAAGGTAAACGAAAAGTTGCGAATTATGGTGAACAGTTAACCTTAGCATTTGGTGCAGTACTAACTACCCTTTCCTTAGTAAATCCCGCTCTCCGTTCCATTAACCTGCTACTATCCACTCTCGTCCTAGCTTTCATAACCACTAAATCCTCCTCATCTTCCTCATCTTCCCCATCCCCTCACTCCCCACTCCCCTACTTAACTCATATCACTGGATTATTAACCCTTTGTGCCGGGATTGATTGGTTATTACCACTTCTTACAACACAAATATGGACAGTAATATTACTTGGTTTAATGGTCGCAGAGTGGTTATTTAGTACCACAGGCTCTGGTGTATGGCAGAGTAGTGCGCGGTATATCGGCTTTGCGCTAGCGTTTTTTAGTTACATTTTGTTATGGGTAAATGCAGCACCTTTTTGGACTAGCTACAGTATTAAAGTTGACTATTGGGGGTTAATTTGGCTGGTTACACCTTTGACGCTCACAATTGTTGCTAGTCGCGTCCCACCGCAACGTAACACAAACAGTCTTTTTAGTATTGCTGCATTAATTGTTGCTCAGTTACTAGTTTTACCAATACCGGGAGCGAGATTAATCGCTTTGGGTGTTGGTTTCGGCTTAATGTTGGTTAATACTAACTACTTAAGGAACATTGAATCTGCGCTAATTACGGAAGGATTTGCCCTTAGTTTATTGGGAGTTACGCTTTGGGAATTGCGTTTGGGGGTAGAGGTTTGGTTTATTGTTGGTTCTCTCACGGTTCTTGGTTTATGGGTTGCTCGTGGATTCAATAGGAGACCTAACCCCCCTACCCCCCTTCCCTATGAGGGAAGGGGGGAATCCAGGAATAATATAGGTAGTTTGTATGCAAGCGCTGCTGATTGGTGGGCAATTATAATTTGTGGGGTGGAGTTATTGAGCTTAACGGCGCACTCGTTATTGCTCTACAATCAGGTTACGACACCAGGGTTATTATATGTTGTGGCAACAGCTATAACTTTAGGAGCAATATTATTCCGCAGTTGGCAACAACCTAATGATTGGGCATTTTATAGCATCGGTTGGACTTTGGAATTATTAGTTGCTCAATTGCTAGGGTTTAGTACACGCTCGCTTATTAACATCACAGTCGCGAATATAGCCTTAGGTTTGGCAACCCAACTATTTGGTGAATGGTGGAAACGACGACACGGGTTAGAAAAATTTCCTGGTAGCTTGCATATCCTACCGTTACTCTATGGTGGATTTAGTGTATTACTACGCTTAAATACTTTTACTAGTTGGACAGGACTATATACCTTAGGGGTAGCTTTAATTGTCATTAGCATTGGTAGGAGACACCGAGACTTAAAGCCTTTAGTATATTTAGGACTAATTGGTATCTCCATCGGAAGCTATGAACTATTGCTGTATCAAATGTTGCAAGCGCGGGGTGGAGCTTTTGGAGATGGTCTAATAGCTATGTCCGCACTGGGTACAAGTATAATGTATGCATACAGAATACTTACCCCCTGGTTAATTCAATATTTACGCCTTACTCCCCAAGAAATCACAGCAGTTGCTCATTTTCATTGGATTTGGAGTAGTGGTTTATTAATAGCATCAATTTCTTCCCCCATCCAAGTTAACCGCTTGCTGGGATTAGGGACGGGAGCATTTTTAATTCGCTACGCTATATTTCAAGGTAGGAGACCTAACCCCCCTACCCCCTTCCCTACGAGGGAAGGGGGGGAAGAGGAAGCAAGAAGAAAACAAGCTATTTTTTCTTTGGAACTTGACCAAGGAGAACTTTGGGTTTATTTGGGTTTGCTGCAATTCCTGTTTATGCGGATATTTTGGAGAGAAACAGCAGTAGGACAATTTATCACTGGGCCATTACGTCCTTGGAATGCAGCAATTGCCTGTATAGTTGCCTATTTTCTCTATATCCTACCTTGGGAGAGATGGGGTTGGTCAAAAAGACCTTGGCAAATAGCCGCATATATTGCACCAGTAATGGTTTTGTGGGAAACATGGCAACTCACTTATCCTATCACCATAATAATAACCGCTCTTTTCTATACCTTCCTCGCAAAACTGAATCAAAACTGGCGTTTTACATATATTAGTGTAGCCTTAGTTGATTGGGCACTTTTGCGGTGGTTTAATAGTTTGGGACTAACAGATAGCTTATGGTATGTCACACCAATTGGTTTATCACTTTTATACATAGCCCAAATAGACCCCGAATTTATAGACCCAAAATTAAAACCAGAATTTAAACCGACTCGTCACATACTCAGAATTTTAGGCTCCGGTTTAATTTGTGGAATGGCTGTTGTATTGCATATAGATACCCCAATAATACCAGGAGTGTTAAGCTTGATTGCTATTTTCGCTGGATTAGCCCTGCGAGTGCGAGCTTATTTATATGTTGGGACTGGTGCATTTTTAATAACTAGTATTTATCAACTAGTAATATTAAGCTTGCGATATCCATTTTTGAAATGGGTTATTGGGTTAGTCATGGGGATAATTTTAATTTCCATCGCAGCTAACTTTGAAACTCGAAGGGAACAATTAAGCTCATTATTGAGAAATACCGATAATGATGAGTGGGAGTAAAACGCCTTAGAGAATAGAGACGTTACATGAGACGTTACATGTAACGTCTCTACTATTAAATTAGATAATACATCATCTCAGTGGCTTATTACCAATAAATATTAAGTATATTTTTATATTTAAACCCTATAATTTATCTTTGGGATATGTATGTTAATTTGGTAATTATTACTGATAATTTATTTTTGAAAGGTGTGAATAAGAAAGTGCAAAAAAATTCTTCTTCTTCGGAATTTAACCGTGACCCAGGTGAACATGTCGAGCATGGGTTATTAAAAGTGCTTAATCGTCTTCGTGTGACTATTGAGCGAGATGCACTCGTTAAAGAAACAATTCACCATCTGCGAGAATCACTCAAAGTTGACCGTGTGGTTTTATATTATTTTTACGATGAGTGGCATGGGCAGGTAACTTGCGAGGCTTTGAGTTCTAATGTGTATTCAATTTTGGGTTCGACTGGTCCAGATGAATGTTTTAATGGTGAGTACGCTGAACTGTACTTAGCAGGAAGAACACGCGCAATTACCGATATCGAAACCGAAACTATTGCACCTTGTCACCGCGACTTTCTTCGTAGTTTGCAAGTTCGTGCCAACTTAGTTGTACCAGTTCTCGTACCCAAAGGATTATGGGGTTTACTTGTCGCACATAATTGTCAAGCACCACGCAATTGGCAAGAATCTGATTTTGAAGCAATGCAACAAAGTGTGAATATTCTTGCAACTGCACCTTGTATTTTAAATAGTTAAAATAAATTAAATATTTATTCTTGGTTAGTTATCTTTGAACAAAATTATATATTTATCTTTAATTTCGATAGTATCGCAGGCTATTAGTAGTATTTAAGACTTTGTAGAACAAAGCTTTTGTCCTTTTAAATACCGTTTAATTATATTTTCTTTTATTATCTATCTAGATTAGTATTGACAATCATGCCTACATAAGCATAGGTTAATTGCAGTGCTCAATTTATTGTGTCAGCCTATAGAAAAAGTATTCCGAAAAACTTCGATTTGTTATTGGCTACAAGCAGTTAAATTGAGGTAAACAAATGAAAAATGTTGTTGTTACTGGCGTATCTAGTGGTATTGGTTGGGGTACAGTAAAAGTTTTGACGAAGAAAGGCTTCCATGTGTTTGGTAGCGTTCGCAAAGAAGAAGACGCTAAACGTTTATCAGCCGAATTCGGAGATGCTTTTACACCTTTATTATTTGACGTTACAGATGAAGCAGCAGTAAGTGAAGCAGCATCCTTAGTAAGTTCCCATCTCGATGGTAAGACTTTAGACGGATTGGTGAATAATGCAGGAATTGCCGTACCCGGACCCTTGATGCATCAACCCATTAAAGATTTCCGGTCACAAATTGAGGTCAATCTCATTTCTGTCTTAATCGTCACTCAATCATTTCTACCCTTACTAGGTACAGACCGCTTTCTTTCTGGAAAGCCAGGACGAATTGTCAATATTAGCTCTGTGGGAGGTCAAGTAGCTGGTCCATTTATTGGTGGTTACCATGCATCAAAATTTGCATTGGAAGGTCTTTCCGATAGTTTGCGCCGCGAGTTAATGCTATATGATATCGATGTGATTGTAGTTGGACCGGGAGCTGTAGCTACACCTATTTGGGATAAAGCTGAAAATACAGAATGGTCGCTATATCAACATACAGAATACGCAGAAGCTGGTGAAAAATATTTCAACTATTCGGTAACAGAAGGACGCAAAGGTTCTTCCCCTGAAGTTGTTGGTGAAGTAATTTGGAAAGCTCTCTCTACTCCTAATCCCCCTGTCCGCTATGCTACTGTTCACAAACACTTTTTGAATTGGACACTTCCTAGACTTCTTCCTAAGCGAATGGTAGACAAAATTATTGCTAAAAGTCTTGGTTTAATAAACTCGTAAGAAATTCGCAATTCGCAATTCGCAATTCGCAATAAGCCGAGACGGCACGCTATTCCCGAAGGACGGGAAGACTCCGTGTTCGCGTAGCGTCCGCTTCGGATACACGAACGCAATTAATTAAGAAATTAATCGATTGGTAAATTAGGGTACAAGCCCTAATTTTAATTATGGAATCAAAGTTAGGACAATAAAATTAAGCCCGGTATTTATACTTAGGTTTAATAGCGAATTGCGAATTGTTTTTATTTGATGAAGCTAATATAAGAATGCCAGATTTTTAATTAACTATTCGCGACTAAAGATGTAAATTTGTAACAATATGTTTGAGTATTGAAATATTTAGGTTTTTTTTATAATTCCCAACTTAAGATTTTCTTTAGATTTGTCTAACCAACGCAAATACATAAGCCTCAATACTATATTGGGGCTTTTTACTCTTCGTTTATATAAGTTTTATCAATAGAGACTAAACATCTTTAGTCTCTACATTAGGGAAAAATAATTTGTGGTAGCACGTCCATTGTTACGAAAGTTACTGTAAAACTAATGGAGTCATATTTGTATCGATTAAAAGGAACACAAAAATGGGAATGACACTATTACAAGGTAGCTTCCGAATTATCAAATCGGCTCCAGACGGAGATTCTATCCGTTTTTACGCAAAAAACACAAATATCTGGAAGAAATTACCAACACCCGTACGACCAAATGCTACAGGGGGTGTACAATTACGCTTAGATAGTATTGATGCCTTAGAAACCCACTTCCAAGCTAGGGTTGGTAGTCTTGGAACACAACACCAACCCTTAAAATTCGCTCATGCTGCAGGTGACGAATTGCTGAAATACTTAGGATTCAAGAACTTTACCCGCAATAAGAATGAAGTAATTACAAAAGCTGAACCAGAAGAAGTCCCTGGCTTTATTCTTACCAGATTTGCAGACCAGTACGGACGAGGTGTCGCTTTTGTCTTTAAAGGTAAGTCAGAAAAAGAAGATGGTAGTGATGTATACTTAGATGAAGCTTTACTGAAAAAAAGCGCTAATTACCATTTATTAGAAACAGGATTAGTGTACCCGACGTTTTATTCCAAGTTATTTCCCGACTTGCGTAAGGTGTTAACTGCTGCTAGCCAAAAAGCCCGTAAAGATAAAAAGGGTTTGTGGGAGTTAGATAAAACGAATGAAGGATTTAACTTAGAAAATGTGGAAACTATTACTGATGACGTTGTGATTTTACCAAAGCTATTTCGTCGGTTGATTTCTTACTTAGCTATTAATGACGGAAGTGCTTCTCTAAAAGGTTTTCCCGCTTACCTGGAATCTAACAACGATAAAGTAATTATCCTTCCAGACGGTCATGTTACTGGATTTGACTACGTAGTGGAAGTAAACGAGCAAAATATTAAATTAAAAGAATTACCTGAAAATTTGGTATTCATAGAAAAATAGGGGAGTGGGGAATGGGGAATGGGAAGTGGGGAATACCTTTATAAAGGTGCTTATTTGACATAATTAGTAATTCGTAATCTTTCGAGGGTTAAAATTTTTATCACAAAATATAACTGCGAATTACTAATTATGAATCACTTTAATTCTCTCTACTAACAAATCAGCCTAATAAACGCTTAAGTTGCTTATATACTTCATCATCATTGCGCTTTCCGACCAAAATCACCTCAACTAAATCCGCATCAACATCAAAACGGTAAACAATACGATATTCTCCGGAATCCACGCGATAATATCCAGTATAACCCGTTAATTCTTTATAGTCTGCAGGTAAAGGCTCAACATTTAGTGACATTACTTTTTTGGCTATCTGAGCAGCAATTTTAGGCTGTAAACCTTTGAGAAAATCAAGAACTGTCTCAAGACCATCGAGTTTCGCCATACTATAAACTATTATCATCAAGCGCAGCCAAACGCTTGAGTTCTGCCATAAAATTCTCAGTACCGACCATCCGTGAGTTGGAAAGCGCGGTTTCTGCTTGTTGACCTATAATCAAATCTTCTAGTTGGGTAAGTCTATTTATCAATTGCTCGTAGTTTTCCACTGACATAATTACATAGCTAGGTTGTGATTCCTCTGTCAGTAGAACAGGCTCAACAGCAGCTTGATTTAATATTTCACTATGGGTATTTTGGATTTCTTTAACAGAAAAACGCTGCATATTCGCAATTTTCCCACTAACTTTAATCATATTATACTTTATCAATCGCTTTTTCGACTTTAACAAAGCAATAATTGGAAGCAGGGAGTGAGAGAGGAACTTTGACCGTAGTCCCTCATCTCCCTCATCCTCCCCACTCCCCACTCCCCACTCCCTACTCCCACTCTTCACAACAAAAAGCTTCCAACAAATCAACACAATTAGCAATCGCTCCCAAATGAGCAATTTCATAACCGTGGGTATTCTGTGTGGGAAAAGCTAAACAAGCAGCACGAGCTACGTGACCAAACTTCATGGCTATTGAAGCATCACTACCAAATCCACTGATTGTTGCTATTTGTACGGGTATATTCGACTGCTCAGCACATTGTCGCAACTGTCCATTTAAATTTTCATCATAAATTCCATATCCATCCTGAGACAAAATCACCGGACTGCTACCGTCTTCAATAGGATATTCTTTGGAAAGAGGACAAATTTCTAAAGCAATTAAAGCATCTACGTGCTGTTTTTGCGTAAAAAATAATGCACCAACAGCCCCAACTTCTTCTTTCGCTGATGCTACTAAATATACATCTACTGGTGGTTTTTTTACCTTCTCTGCTAATGCCAACAAAATAGCAACCGAAGCTTTATTATCCAAAGTATAACTACCAATATGGTCTTTTAATCGAATTGGGTGCTTTCGATGTTTACCAATTACCATTCTCGTTCCCGGTCTAACTCCAGATGCTTCTAATTCCTCAGTAGTTAGCTTGGTTTCAATCCAAGCATTTTCCCACTTAACAGATGTATCCTCCTGTTGTACTTTTTGTGGGGACTCATGGGAAACATGACGGGAACCAAAACAAAGAATTCCACTAATAGTTTCCTTATCTCCCAATAAATCTACAACACCTTCCCCATATACCCAGGGGTAAGAACCACCCAGACGACGAACTTCGACACGTCCTTCTTCGCCTATACTTTTGACAATCCCCCCAATTTCGTCTTTATGGGCAGTAATCGCTATAGCCCTACTAGCATTATCGGGGTGCTTACCAGGAATTTTAGCAATAATATTATCAGCACGGTCTAGCCAAACTTCCACACCCAAAGCAGTAAATTCCTGCATCAAGTACTGATTAATTTCCCCTTCTGCACCACTAGGAGAATGGAGCATCACTAATTTTTCAATATTTTTGAATAACTGGTCGTAATCCGACATCTATAATTTGGCCAGATAATAAAATAATCATCATAATACTCCAATTCAGGTAAGATGGGTTAGGCGCATTTGTAAAACTTGATTGCATGTATTTTAAGTTATATAAAGCGCCGTAACCCATCATTTCCGGAGACTTAAGATTTACTTTATAAATCATTTATAATTGTTGAGTCTGTTTCTTGAATAAAAACACTTAAAAATTAACACCTGAATCACAAACGCAACTACAATGTTATATTTTTCCACCTAAAAATCTCTTAATTGCGAATTGTTATCCTAACCCACCTAAATTTAAATTAAAGGTGGGGACTACCTTTTAAAATTACTTGGTAGAAGATAAAAGTTGTTTACGTTTGAGAGCAAAAGCTCCTAAAGCGCCTAAAGCTAACAAACTCAACACAGAAGAAGATTCCGGAATAGATTTACCCGCAATACTAGCAAGAGTTGCTTTAGCGATTAAATCATGAACCTTTGTTGTTGGGTGAACAGCATCAAAAAATAGAAAATCATCTGGGTTGCTACAAGCACTTATAACGTTTGTCGTGTCACCAATCACGCAAGAATTTGTCACATCTTTAAAGCCAAATCTTGTGGGATTCCCTTTTACTAGGTCAAACAAAGAATTAATATCAACAGAAGTAAGATTCACATTAGGATTAGTTGAACGTAAACCTTGCAAGGCTACAGCCAATTGTGTATTATGCTGCTTTGTTAAATTATTTAATTGTTGCGAAGTTCCTCTCACTCTTGAAAAAGGGATATCACCCAAATTTGGCAGATTTAACACAACAATATTTTTCGCTCCAGCTTGAGTAAGTGACCCCACCGCAACCGATAAATTCTGAACTACTTGATTAACATCAGGATTAGGATTGAATATATAATCATTTCCACCTGCAAAAACTGCATAAAGAGCATTAGGGTCAGCCACAGGAAAATTTTGGCGAAATAATCCAACTTGACTCAACACTCCAGGAATATTAAATTGAGTACCAGGAAAAGTACTTTGAAAACCAGTTTCGGCTCCACCAATAGCAAAGTTAACACCTTGAAGAGGAATAGTACCTGTTTGGGTAGCAGCAGATGGAATTGGGTTTAATTTGAGTTTCTCTCCTGCATAATCCACCCACACTTTACCGTTAGAAAAACGACCAGGAGCATAAGGTGGACTGGGAGGAATGGCTTTTTGCGGATTCGTTAAGCCACCAGTAGCAGTAAATACATTTCCCGTATCCGAGAGACTATCACCAAAAATAAAAAACTGACTAAAACTTGCAGCAAAAGCTTTTGTTGGGATTCCTAAAGAAACGAGAAAAAAGCCTGCTGCTAAAAGTTGTTTTTTCATGCGTATGAATTAATTACTAAGGTACTCTGAGCAAATATTTACCTAACTTACGTAGATGCACTCACAATACTATAGATAATAAATTATGGCTCACAGAAAAATTACTGTCAGCACTGATGTTTATTAAATTTTCTAAATATGGCATTATCTGACGAAGAAAGAATAAAGAAGGTTTGTAGTAGCGCTTTAGCGCCAAATATATATCGGATGGGCTGAAGCCCAACTACAAACCTTTACCGCTTGAGCTTTGATGCCTCAGTAGCTGATATTCCCTCACCTTGAGTCCCAAAAAACCATAATGTAGCTGCGGCTTCCCCACGAGTTGCGGGCTTTTTGGGTTGAAAAAGCGTAGTAAAACCAAATACACGTCTAATATTTGCCTGTTCGCCATTTTGATGGTCAGCTAAAATCGCTCGTAGCGCTCTAGGGTCTATTTTGCCAGCATCCTGGAAGCCCCAAGTTTGTTTAACTGCTTCCAAATTAGCCGCAGGTAGAGCTTGACGAGTATCTAAGGGAACTTTCCATAAAATCAATTGTTCTCGCGTTAAAGGAGCATCGGGACGAAATAAAACTGATGTGGAGTCACCCGACAACGGACTGGGTATTAAACCAGCTTCTGCGAGTCCTTGAATTACTGGAAAATCTGAATCTTTTGATGGGACATCTGTAAAAGCAGGTTGATTGCTAGATGATGCTAAGCGAATTTGCTTTGCTGGGTTATTTGCGTACATCGCATTATTAGCTGAGACCAACCAGCGTGCATATTCCCGACGAGTAATATTTTTACCGGGTTGAAATTGGTTGTTTGGCGTGGCTGTATTACTTTTCGCTGTATTATTATCAACAGATAAAACTCCCAGCGCTGCTAAGTCTTGGATATATTGCCGCAGTTGTGGGGGTGCGCTATTGATGTCACTAAATTGTTGTCCAGATGTAGAACTTGTCCCGTTGGAAGCTGTTGGGTTGGAAGTTGTTGGGGTGGAAGTCTGTGTCGGAGTCGCTGTTGAATTTGGAGTTGGAGGAGTTCCTTGTGTTGGTGGTACAGGTCCAATAAATTGGGGGTCACCTGGTTGGGGAACATCGCTAGGAGTCGGGGAATTTGGAGTAGAAGAATTTGGAGTAGAAGTCCCTAAAGCGGTAGGGGAGGGATTGCGTGTATACCCCATTAAAATTTCTGTTGCTGTTTGCGGTTGATTGGGTTTTGCATTCGCATTACCAACAACAGTTTTTGGTTGAATTGTTAGTTTTAGTTGCAAGTCATTGCGTCGTGCTTGTAAAACGGGAACTGTTTCATCGGTTGGTCGTTGTACAATGTTCCAGTTATTTTTCTGAAATTCCCCAAGATAAAAACTTGTAATAAAATTGCTGGGGTCGGAACTTTGCCAGCGAAGAGAGTTATTACCAACAGAACCATTTGCGGGTGTAAATTCCTGTAGTTCAGCGTTAGGATATTTAGGTATTTCTGGAGGAAAATCCGCTGGTAATTGAGCACCAACTGGGGTTGGCTGCGCTGGAGACTGGTTTTGGTTCGCAGTTCCAAACACCGTAGGATTTTCTTTTAGCTTAGAATCTGCAGCCAAAGACTGTTCTAAATTTCTGGCAACCGGACTCGTGGAACAGGCTGTTAGGGAATTTAAAATAACAACCAAACTCAGAAAAATAATTGGACTTTTACACACAACCGCAAAAAAATTACAACATAATATGCAACTCCTACCCTAGCGCAGAGGGGACTATATATGTTGTATTAGAACCCCCAACCCCACATAAGAGATTAGGGAGATGAGGGGTCATCCGTTACATCCGTTTATAATCCGTTGCCAATCCGCTCACCATCCCTAGTTCGCAAATGTTCGTGTAAATCCTCAATTTGTGGTGCATCCAGTTGATTAATAATTCGCCAAATGATGGTGTAACTACCGTCATTACGACGACGTACGGGTCGAAAAGCCACAATCGTATCACTACTCTGCATTTTCAGTAATTCATCAATATCGCGACGCTCTTGCGGAGAAATCGGACTTTGGCTTAAAACTGCGGATGGTAGCTGAAACTGGAATTTTCGCAACAAATAAGTTTGATTCAAGGCTATAGGAGTACTGCTCATTGCTGGTATACCAGCGTGCGGTTGGTTCTTGCCAGTGAAAAAGCGTTTACGTTCAATTTGTAAACGACTAAGTTGTTTTGGTGGCTGGTAATTGAGGAAAAATTCTCGTGTTTGTGGCGAAACTTTAGCTAGGGTGGGTTCTAATTTTTCTATTGGCATATCCCCTAAATTTGCCATAAATCCATAATTTATTCCTTGCTGCACTATTTGAAATTTATCGGCATCTATCACAAGTGTTAAGCTGGGGGTAAAACCGTCTTTTGTTTGTGCCAGGGTGGGAAATGGATAACGTTGGCTGACGCTTGGTTGCAAGCGATTCTTTTGAGTATTTAACTGACGGTGGTAAGCTGAATGTGGTAGTACGCGAAAAATCCCTGTATTGGGCATCGCCAGAAACTTGACGTAAGTTTGCGGCTCTTTTGCGTCGATGTCGTAAGCAAAACGGTCAAGTGCTGCTATTGTTTCTTGGGGTTCTATGAATTTAGTTCCTTTCGGAAATGCAGTTTTGGCTGTTTCCAATATTTGTTTTGCAACTGCCAATGTTGCTAGAGCATCTGTATCAGGTGTTATCGCAGGTTGTATCGGTGGTAAATAATCAGCTATGGCTGTTTTTGCATCCGGTCTAACAATTGGTAGTAAACTCAAGGGTAAATTGGGTTCAGTTGAAGCAAATGGTGCGGCTTTTTTGGATAACTCAGGACGTTGCACTCCTCCGATAGAAAGTACTGGGTGTGATTGTCGCTCACCACTGACTATTGGCAACTCGCGCACTAATGCTAATTCACCGCGTCGAGACAACAGTCTATCGATTGCTGGAGTAAGTTTGAGTAGTTCCTGACTCGAAAAATACAAGGGACACCATATCTTAGCTTGTGTATCGGCGGCTTGAGCTTCAGTTAATTGTTTTTTAAGAAGAGTGAGGTTACCAGATGCATTGGCAAAAGTTCGACACAAATTTTTCGCAGGAATTTCTTGAAATTTCAAAAAGCCTTCGATTGATTTAGTGTGAACGGTCAATTGTCCCCGCACTGCTCGCAGTCGATTGGGGTCGGGTTCCACAAATGCTCGTTCCATACGAGCAATTAAGTTGATTTGTTCTTGTACAAAAAAACTTGCTTTGGTATAAAAGGTATCTGCCTTACCTGACTGTTTCGGCGAATTTTGCGAAAAATGCGGTTGAGATTCAGCCCCAAAAGACCTTGAGGGTGTGAAAGCAACCAAAAAAGGCAGCAAAAAACCAAGAGCTATATTTCGCATATTAAAAAGATACGTTATGAGAAATCTAAAATGGTTATTAAATCGATATTAAATTCAAAAAATTGGAACGACCATCCCCTCGACAGATAGTCATTAGACATTCGTCAAGGAATTTCTGATTTGGATTTTGATTTTTAGATTTCTTCCATAGTTTCAACTATGGTATTTGTGTGTAATGATACAATCCTTAATCTAAATACTCAAATCATTTAGTTAGTCAATTTCACTCTTTTCAAAGCATCGTCGGTTTGTTACCAGTGCTGAAACAACATTACATGCAAGCGTCCCAGCCACAGCAAAATTTAGAGGCCCCACTTCAATTGTTACTGTTTGTCGATGAACGGCCTAAGTCCCGACAAAAAGTACAACAAATACGTGCGTATTTAGAGAAGTTACATGCAGATTACCAATTTGACCTAGAAATAGTTGATGTTGGGGAGAAACCTTATTTAGCTGAAGAGTTTAAACTGGTCGCAACACCTGCATTAATCAAAATACACCCTGAACCCAAGCAAGTTTTGGCTGGTAGTAATATAATTACTCAGTTAAAAGATTGGTGGCCTAAGTGGCAAGATTCCGCAGCTGAATACGTACAATCACTTAATTCGTTACAACCAGTTGAAGATTCGCAAAATGGCAATGTAGAATCGCAAAATGTTTCTATCCGTTCAGTTGCGGCTTCTGCGGAATTAATAAAACTTTCTGATGAAATTTTTCGCCTCAAACAAGAGAAAGAGAAACTAGAAGAACAATTACAGTTTAAAGATAGAGTAATTGCAATGTTAGCTCATGACCTGCGTAATCCATTAACTGCTGCTGTGATTGCCATAGACACTCTATTAAATAACTATAATTCCGAAACCGGAGCATTTGACCGTCTCAAGCCAAATTTAACCTCGTATTTATTACAACAAGCCCGTACTCAAACCCAAAATATCAATCGAATGGTCACCGACTTGTTGCAGGTGGCTCGTGGCAAAGACGCAGAAGTTTGGATTACACCCGAAAAAATGGATATCAGACCCCTCTGCGAACAAGTTCTAGAGGAGATGCGTGTCCGTTACAAAGCGAAATATCACAAAATACAAAGAGATATTCCCAACGACTTACCCAAAGTTTATGCCGACCCAGAGCGCATTCGACAAGTACTGGTGAACCTGGTAGATAATGCCATAAAATATACTCCTGAAGGTGGTACGATTACTATTGTGGCATTACACCGCACCACTCAAAAAATTCAATTTAGTATCGGTGACACAGGACCCGGTATTCCCGAAGAAAATCGTGATCGCATTTTTGAAAATCACTTCCGTCTGGAAAGGGATGAAGAAAAAGACGGATATGGAATTGGTCTAAGTTTATGTCAACGTATAATCAGAGCACACTACGGTCAAATATGGGTCAGTCCAAATTCCGGTGGTGGAGCCTGGTTTCACTTTACATTGCCAGTCTATCCAAAGTAGGGAGACTCCCAACTCCCCACTCCCAGTTGCCAATCTTCCAAAGCGCGAATAATTTGAGTATTAGCTTCGGGAAAGGTAAAATTATACAACTCATCTAAGCTCACCCAGCGTACTTCATCGCATTCAAGCGGTTGAGGAACTCCCTCCACATGGTGACAGTGATGAACTGTCAAAGTAACACGCAAGTGGGTATAAGTATGGTCAATACTAATTAAATGTTCCCCCACTTTAATTTCAATTCCCAATTCTTCTTTAATTTCCCGCTTAATACATTCAGACACTGTTTCACCGGGTTCAATTTTACCCCCTGGAAATTCCCATAAACCTCCCATTGTTCCCCCTGGAAGACGACGGTCAATCAAAATTTGTTTTTGGTCGTTCCAGATAACAGCAACACCAATAATTTTATGAGGTGGGGTAGAATTGCTTTGGCTCATTAGTTCGGGAAACTATATTAACGAGTAAAACATTATCACAAACCCAACACAATGTAGAGACGTTACATGTAACGTCTCTACGTCTAACGTCTCTAGTCGTGGGGGTTTAGCTCAATATTACCGATAATTATGAATATTATTTAGAATAATAAATTTAAAAATACAAAACCATTCCCCCTCCCTGGAGAGGGAACCAGAACAATGAGTCGAAACACAAAACAACACTTGTGCTGTTATTAGCACCCTTTAAGCTAAAATATATCATTGTCCATCAGCTACTGGTCACCATTACTACTTTCGGTATTAACAGCCTCAACACCTTGCAAAGAGATTTCAAAGTTCATTCTTTGTTCCGCATTACGCAAAAAATAACCACTAATCATAGCAGAAGCTAAAAGCCGTCCCAAACTCTCACGGTTGGTAGTAATGGTCACACCAAAGTGTTCAGAAGGGAGATTCCCCAATAATCCAACAATGTTGCGCTCTATTACCTGAAAAACTTCAGTAGAAGTAGGCTTAGATAACTGATTAACAGTCTCAGGACTTAAAGACCTAACATACTGCCATAATAAATTACTAGTTTCAGGTTCGCTATCAAAAAATTCCGATACTCGATTGGATTGGTTACTCACTTTGTACCTCCTTTAGAAACCACAAGTGTTGTTGGGTGAATTCAATTTTAGACCCCTGTGGAGTGTATTGACAAAGCTAGTACCGTTCGTATTCGTCAAAAGTCAAACTTTAAAAGTCGGAAAACTCTTATTTTTAAACTTTTGAGCCGTTTTTGCTCCGGGTTGATTTTACACCCGCTGTACTAGTCTCTGTTATTAGTTTATGCAAACTAATGTAACAATCTACTAATTTAGATGACAGTCGTTGTAACCGTACCAACAAGCACGGATTTTTCACCTATTTGTTGACGGTTGACGGTTGACACTCACCAGTCAACAGTCAACAGTTAACTAACTAGCCAAATATTCATTCATATCGGCTTTAGATTTACGAAGCTTAGTTAATGCCTCCCGTTCAATTTGTCTTACACGTTCCCGACTGATATTTAATTGTTCCCCTATTTTTGCTAGAGTCATGGCTTGTCCATTATTCAAACCAAAACGTAGCGATATTACTTCTTTTTGTTGTGGAGTCAAATGTGCCATCATTCGCTCTAAGTCTTTAGATAAAGCGTCTTGCACCACGAATTCCTCCGGACAAGCACCTGGGTCTTCTAACATTTCCCCTAATTCGGTGTCGTAGTTATCTCCCAGTCTTAAATCTAAAGATAATGGTAAACGAGCTTTTTCCAAATACTCTCGCACTTGTTTAGGAGTTAAATCTAATTCTTGTGCTAATTCTCCAACAGAGGGTGCATGTCCCAAAGTTTGAGATAAAGAGCGCTGGGCTTTTTTAATTTTATTTAGCTTTTCTGTAATATGAATTGGTAAACGAATAGTACGGCCTTTCTCCGCTATAGCACGAGTTATTGCTTGGCGAATCCACCAATAGGCATAGGTTGAGAATCTATATCCTTTGGTAGGGTCAAACTTTTCTACACCACGTTGCATACCAATGCTACCTTCTTGGATTAAGTCTAAGAGGTCAACATTGCGCTTTATATATTTTTTGGCAACAGATACAACCAGTCGCAAATTGGCTTCGACCATCTTGCGCTTGGCTATTTCCCCTTCTGCAATAACTTCGTTCAGTTCCGCTAGCTCAATATTGGCGGATGTTGCCCATTCTTGGAGCGTAGGTTCTTTGTTTAATGCGATAGTAAGAGATTCTCTCACCTCGTTTAACTGCGCCAGACGTTGGACTTGTTTCCCAAAAAAGATTTCCTCTTCGTGAGTTAACAATGGGACTTTGCCAATTTCACGCAGGTATGTCCGCACGAGGTCTGTAGCTGTCTGAGCGGTCTTCATGGCGCTTATCTTCTGCTATGGGTGGGTTTGATGGTAGGCTGTGAAACTTGATAGATGCCTGCAGGGGATACCTCCCAGATGAACTGGGAACCCAGGTTGCAATTGCAACTGCAATACCGATATTCTCGGTGTTTGGGTGTCAAACTTTGTGACTAATTAAGTGAGCTTACTGTTCTTCCTCCTTTTCGCACAAGTATCTTGAGTTAGATAAAAGGTTATTAGTTAAACATTCCTTCTTGTTATCTTTGTTAAAAATTGTAACATTTATGAGAGGCATTGCACTACCCGCTACGATAGATTTTTTTAGTTTTCACTTTTTGAACTTATGCAGTAGATAGTACTTAGATATTACAATACAAGAGGCAATAAATTAATTACCTCTAAGGCAAGTACAAATCCTGGGAACTGTGTCAAGAGCTAAAAGGAAGAATACTTGTGGCATATTGAATGACTTTTTTAACTGTCAGAGGGTTTTGGCTGCAACAGCAGTTAATAAAAGACTATCTATGAAGTTATGAAAATTGATGCATCTAGGAAAACAAAATTTAGCAAACATTTCTGAAGATTTGTAATGATTTCTATAGATTTTTCTGACTCTCCTTATGAAAAACACTGATTTTCTCATAATCGATTATCTTTTTATACATTTGTTTTTATAAAACTTGAATCCTGGAACTCAAGTTACTTAAGCTACATTATCTCACGATTAAAAAGGCATATCAAGACTCCAGTATAAATAATTACAATTGCTTAACAAAAATTTGATTTAGTGGGTTGGTAATTGGTAATTGGTAATTGGTAGTTGGTAATTGGTAATTGGTAATTGGTAATTGGTAATTGGTAATTGGTAATTGGTAATTGGTAATTGGTAATTGCTGACTACTCCCCATTCCCCATTCCCCACCCCCCATTCCCCATTCCCCATTACCCATTACCCATTACCCATTACCCATTACCCATTACCCATTACCCATTACCCATTGACACTATATTCCTGAATGATTTTCACATCCAAGGTTGTGTGCTGTAACGACTTGATAGCAGCAGCAGTTGCTTTAGCACCAGCGATAGTGGTGATAGTGGGAATTTTATAAGATAGTGCAGTCCTACGAATTAATCGTGCATCACTTTGCGCTTCTTCTCCGGAGGGGGAGTTGACAATAAGTTGGATTTTACGATTTTTGATGGCATCGAGAACGTGAGGACGACCTTCGTGAAGCTTTAGGATTAACTCTACATCCAAACCATGTTCTTTTAAACTGCGACGAGTGCCTTCTGTTGCAATTACGGAAAAGCCCATGTTGATAAATTCCTGGGTCACAGCGACAACAGCAGTTTTATCCCGGTCATTCATAGATACAAATACTGTTCCCGTCATTGGTAAAATTTCCCCAGCAGCTAATTCCGCTTTGGCAAAAGCTCGTCCAAAGTCGGTGTCAATTCCCATTACTTCCCCTGTTGACCGCATTTCAGGACCCAAAATAGTATCTGTACCAGGGAATTTATTAAAGGGTAATACAGCTTCCTTGACTGCGATGTGGGTTGGGATGACTTCTTTGGTAAATTTCAACTCTTCTAAAGTTTTACCTGACATAATTAAAGCAGCCATTTTTGCTAGGGGTATGCCAGTAGCTTTAGATACAAAGGGTACGGTGCGGGATGCACGGGGATTGGCTTCCAAAATGTATACCTGGGGAGATTTGCTAGCAAGACCCACGACTGCAAATTGAATATTCATCAACCCGATGACTTTTAAAGATTTGGCTAGCTGTTCTGTCCAGGTTCTAATTTGACTTAAAACCTCAGGTGACAAAGAAATGGAAGGAAGCACGCAAGCTGAGTCACCTGAGTGAATACCTGCTTGTTCAATATGTTCCATAATGCCACCAATTACCACTTGTCCGGTTTGGTCAGCAATAGCATCAACATCCACTTCTATGGCATTTTCCAAGAATTTATCGATTAAAATCGGGTGTTCTGGTTCAACCTGCACCGCAAAAGTCATGTATCTTTCTAATTCTGTATCGGAGTAGACTATTTCCATAGCACGTCCACCTAATACATAGCTAGGACGCACCACTACAGGATAACCGATACGTTTTGCAACAATTAGCGCATCTTCATAAGTGCGAGCAATTCCATTGGGTGGTTGAGCAATGTTTAACTCTTGGAGTATTTTCTCAAACCGCTCTCGGTTTTCTGCAGCGTCGATGGAGTCTGGAGAAGTACCCCAAATTTTAGTAATACTTTCCTCCTGATTTCCCGTTCCCTGCAAATATTCATATAAAGGGACTGATAATTTTAATGGAGTTTGTCCACCAAATTGGATAATGACACCGACTGGATTTTCTGCCTCTATAATATTGAGGACATCTTCTTTTGTTAAGGGTTCAAAATAAAGTCGGTCGCTGGTGTCGTAGTCTGTGGAAACAGTTTCCGGGTTAGAGTTCACCATGATTGTTTCATAACCTGCACCTCTAAGTGCGTATGCAGCATGACAACAGCAATAGTCAAACTCGATTCCCTGTCCAATACGATTAGGACCACCTCCTAAAATCATCACTTTGGGTTTTGTGGTGGCTGTGATTTCGGTTACGTCTTCGTAGGTAGAGTAGTGATAAGGGGTAAATGCCTCAAATTCAGCCGCACAGGTATCTACTGTTTTGTAAACTGGGATAACACCAAGTTGTTTGCGGAAAGCTCTAACTTCATCTTCTTTGGTTTTGGTCGCGTAAGCTATTTGCTTGTCACTAAAACCTTCTCGCTTGATTTCATACATTTTTTGCGAGGTTATTTGCTGCAACGGAGTTCGTTTGAGGAATTTTTCTACATCCAATAGTTGCTGCAATTTATCAAGGAACCAGGGGTCAATACCTGTAAGTTCATAAATTTCTTCGCTACTCATACCCAGTAACATCGCATGACGCACTGCGAAAATACGTTCCGGGTTTGGTGTTCGTAATTGGGGACGTATTTGTTCACCACTGGGAAGTTTTTCTGGTTTATCGCATCCCCACCCAGCACGTCCAGTTTCTAAGGAACGTAAGGCTTTTTGAAAAGATTCGTTAAATGTACGACCGATAGACATTGCTTCACCGACCGACTTCATTTGTGTGGTCAGTACAGCTTCCGAACCAGGGAATTTTTCAAAAGCAAAGCGAGGGACTTTGGTGACTACATAATCAATTGTTGGTTCAAAAGAAGCGGGTGTTTTCTTGGTGATGTCGTTTCTAATTTCATCCAAAGAATAACCTACAGCTAATTTTGCTGCAATTTTTGCTATTGGGAAGCCTGTGGCTTTGGAAGCTAAAGCCGAACTGCGGGAAACACGGGGGTTCATCTCGATAACTACTACATCCCCATTCATCGGGTTGACCGCGAATTGAATGTTGGAACCACCCGTTTCTACACCAATTTCCCGAATAATTTTTATCGACATATCCCGCAGACGCTGGTATTCTTTGTCTGTTAGGGTTTGGGCTGGAGCTACGGTTATAGAGTCACCGGTGTGGATACCCATTGGGTCGAGGTTTTCGATGGAGCAAATAATTACGACGTTATCTACTAAGTCGCGCATTACTTCTAGCTCATATTCCTTCCAACCTAATAGTGACTGGTCGATAAGAATTTGCGAAACAGGGCTAGCATCTATACCCCCTTGTGCCATCTCGCTAAATTCCTCTTCATTATAGGCAATACCACCACCTGTACCACCCATCGTAAATGCGGGACGAATAATTAAAGGGTAAGTACCAATTTTTTGGGCAATGCCTTTTGCTTCTTCCAGTGTCGAAGCAGTTCCACTAGGACAAACATTTACCCCAATACGAGCCATAGCCTCGTTAAACAACTTCCGGTCTTCCGCTTTTTCTATAGCGGGTAGTTTTGCGCCAATTAATTCTACATTGTACTTGTCTAAAACCCCATTTTTCGCCAGAGCAACAGCAATATTTAGGGCTGTTTGTCCCCCCATTGTCGGCAATAAAGCGTCTGGACGTTCTTTTTCGATAATTTTTTCGACTATTTCTGGTGTCAGCGGTTCAATATAAGTCCGTTCCGCAGTTTCCGGGTCGGTCATGATGGTAGCAGGATTCGAGTTAGCTAGTACTACCTCATAACCTTCTTCACGTAAGGATTTACAGGCTTGTGTACCAGAATAGTCAAATTCACAGGCTTGTCCGATAACAATGGGACCAGAGCCTAGCAGCAAAATCTTTTTCAGGTCGGAGCGACGAGGCATAGTAGTAGAGTAGGCTTTTAGTAGGAGAATACGAACCGTGATTTATTTTAAGGTTCTTTAACGCCATAAAAACATTCAATGTGTAAATTACGAACCGCCAAGAAGCCAAGGTAGCCAAGGGAAGAGAGAGTTTAAGTTAATTGGAATCAGTTAAATAATCGCGTAATCCCACGACTTCCCCAACTACGATTACCGCTGGCGATAATGATTCCCCTTCTATTTTCTCTAATATATTTCCTAAATTTCCGCTCCAAATTTTTTGCTCTGATGTACCTGCCCATCGAATTATAGCTATGGGTGTGGTTAAGGTTTTGCCGTGACGTTTGAGACGGTATATAATTTCTGGGAAATTTTTTCCACCCATTAATATTACTAGAGTTTCTAATCTGGATAGGGCTTCCCAGTCCAACACGTCAGGGTCGTGAGCGGTCAGGACGGCAAAACATCGACTCATCACCGGGTCAGTCAGAGGAATTCCCGCAAAAGTTGGTGCTGCTGTGGCTGAAGAAATTCCTGGTACAACTTCAAATTCGCAAGAGTTTGCTTTTAGTGCTTCTATTTCTGCGCTTACTCGTCCGAATATAAAGGGGTCTCCTGATTTTAATCTAATAACTAGTTTGCCCTGGTTAGCGTATTGCACCAACAAGTTATTAATTTCAGCTTGGGGTGTGCTGGGTTTACCCCCACGTTTACCCATGTCTAAGTTTAAACAGTCTGTTGGGACTAGAGACAATAACTGAGCATCGACTAAAGCATCGTAAATCAATACCTCAGCTTTCTTTAAAAGATTATAGGCTTTGACGCTCAGGTAATCTATATCTCCTGGTCCGGCTCCTATTAAATATACTTTGCCTTGTTTGGTCATCAAATTTAAGTCAATTTTAGATTTAAATGATGGGTCAAACCTTCTAAAATTCCTTCTGCACAGGATGATTTTGCGTAATATATATAATCACTTTTATTATTGTTATACCACTCGCGCAATTCAGGGAGGGCATTTCCTACAATGATTCCTCTGACTCTTTCTCCTCCTAAGCTAAACAAAGAAATATCATTCCCTGAGTCACCACATACTACTGTTTTTTCATCAGCAGAAATATTCCATTTTTCTTGTAAGTATTTAACTGCTGAGCCTTTATCTGCATTTTCTGGTAGGACATCTAAGTCTTTGCTACCACTATAGATTAATTTGAATTTAATATTTTTATTTTCGAGTAAGTCGTTGAGTTTGGGTAATAATCTTTCTGCTGTTTCTTCTTTCAGAAAGCAACTAACTTTAAAAAGACCTTGCTCAGATTTGGGTTGAAACTTTAATTTTCCTGTAACAATTTCTTCTGCAAAATTTTTATTTATTATTTCTGCGACATCATCGCGATTCCAACCACGTTTTAATATGTCTGACCATTCTGGGTCAGGTGTTTCATAACTCGAATCAAAATATATTTCAGTTCCGACTGAAGTAATTAACGCATCAGGGTTTAACAGTTCCTTTTCGGCGGCTAACTGCTTATATAATGTTAATGAACGCCCTGTTGAATAAACTATCTTCGTTTCACCCTTATTTCTGCGCTTGCTTAATTCTAGATTCAGCTTTTCTAGAGCTTCATCTTTTCCTTCAATTTTATGGTTTACAAGTGTATGGTCTAAATCTGTTACGAAAATTCTCATAAAGATTAATTTATTATTTACCAAAATATAATTACAAGAAGATTTTGTGTTTGAAACAGCAAAAACTGTGTAACTATACCTAAAATACCATAAATGCTACAAAGTATAAATTTTATTTGCTACTTAAACTATAGATAATTCTTATAACATTTCAGAAAGTAGGCTATTCTCGTACCATTTTTTCTAGAAGTGAGTTGATTTGTTCTGCTTTTTGTGGTTGACGTTGTTTTTTGAATAAATCTCTAGCTGTTTGCAAATTATTGATAGCGTCTTCACGTTTTTCTTGTTGCATCAAAATTCCTGATAAGCGTAAATAAGCATCTGGATTTTTAGGACTGCGACGTATTACATCTGTAAACATTTCTGTCGCTTCATCGATTTTGTTTTGCTGAATAAAAATATCACCCAATAGTAAGCGCACTACGTCGTTTGTACTATTAATCGAAATAACTTTACGAAATGCTTCTTCTGCACCTGAGTAATCTTTTTTTTGATATAAAGCGACACCTTTTTGGAAAAAATTATTAGTAGTTAAAGTTTTCCAAGAAAAATAACTAATAATGGTAAGGCTGGTGATAACAACGCTAGCAGCAAAAATAGAAGCAGGGGTAAGATTTTCTAGCATAAAATTAAAAATTAGTAAATTAAAATTATATCATTCAATGAAACACATACCGTGGATTTCAAATGAATAAAGTACAAGCGGATTTCAAATGAATAAAGTACAAGCGGATTTTACGTGAATGAAGAATAAGCGGATTTTACATGAATGAAGAATAAGCGGGCGGGCAAGGATGCCCACCCCACAAGAGTAGCCCACAAGAGTAGCCCACAAGAGTAGCCCACAAGAGTAGCCCACAAGAGTATTGAGGAAGTTTATGTTAAAAGGCAGGCTGTGGGGAATAATAGGTATTCTAGGAAGAACAATTTCCAAATAAATTGGTAGAAACTGGCGATACTATTTTTATCTTCCAAATCTATTTTCCGACTGCGACGCCACAATAACAATAAGGTGACTATATGAGCGACAACCAGAAATATTGAGTTGGCTTCCGCAAGTCTGAACAACCCAACTAAAATTATTCCTAAATAACAAAAAGTAATTACCCAACGTGCGAGATTAAAGATTGCTTGTTTACCAAGTTGAATTGTAAAAGTAGTAATATTATATTGCAGGTCTCCTTCCATATCAGGGATATCTTTAAAAATGGCTATTGCGAAGGTGTATACCAAAATAAATAGTGTTAACACCCAAACCACAAAGGGAATTCCTAGATTTAGCTGAAGTAACCAGCTGTAGTGTAAGAATAATCCTAAATTAACTATTGCTCCCCGGACAGAAAAAATACAGAGTGCTGCCCAAAAAGGATATCGTTTTAAGCGGATGGGTGGTAAAGAGTAAGCTGTTCCTATAGCTAAGCTAATTAAAACCATCCAAAATAAATAGGGCCCAGATAGGAATGCAGTAACTAGGGCTAAAATAGCAGTAACAACAACTATTATTTGTCCTTGCTCTCGTGAAAATTCTCCTGATGCGAGCGGTAAATGTGGTTTATTAATTTTGTCTATTGCCACATCTTCAAGTTGATTTAACCCCACAATATAAATATTTCCGCTAATACAAGCAACCCAAGCTGCGAATAATTGCCCAAGATAAGAAAATGGGGATTCGGGAGTAGGGAGTAGAGATATGGCAATTAAATATAGTCCCAACACACTTAAAGTAGTACCAATAATTGTGTGGGGACGCGAAAATTTCCATAAAGAATAGAACCAATTACCCTGAAATCTTTGTCCAAAAACTCTACTCATAATTCTGTCGGTAGACTGTTGACTGTTGACTGTTGACTGTTGACTGTTGACTGTTAACTTACCCATCTCCCTCATCCTCCTCATCTCCCCTCATCCTCCTCATCCCCCTCATCCCCCCTACTCCCCACTCCCTACTTATTCCCACATAAAAGTCCAAATTTAATTAACCCTCGTTCATAACCACGACGCATTAATCCTAAAGACAATGCACCTTGTATCGTACTCCAACCGGAACGCAATAAACCCCAAATAGCTTTGGGTGTAAACGCGGAATCGATTACCACATTCCAAAATGGTGCTACTGCTTCCGACCAGTCTGCTGTGCGGATATTTTTTAGCGGTAACTCGCGGGCAATGGTCTCGTATTCTGGTAGAGAAATTACATAGGGTAAACAGTAAACGCGATAAATGTCTTCTAAATTCTTTTGCTCCTCCTGGGTCAAGGGTGAGGTATCAGTGGGACGATGACACCAAGTCACCATTATCAAAGTTCCACCGGGTTTAAGGACGCGATAGCACTGTTGCATGTACTTAACTTTATCTGGCATATGCTCGCCACTTTCTAAAGCCCATACTAAATCAAAGGTATCGTCTGCAAATGGCATATCTAGCGCGTTCGCTACTAAAAATTCCGTTCGCTCGCTTAAAGATGCGGACTGTGCGCGTTGTTTAGCTCTTTCTGCTTGTACTGGACTCAAGGTAATTCCTGTTGTGTTAGCATTAAACTTTTGAGCTAAGTATAAAGAACTACCTCCTATCCCACAACCGACATCAAGGATATTTTTGGCTTCAGTGACTTGAGACCACTTAAGTAGCTCTTCAATCAAATCAATCTGCGCTTGACGCCTTTCTTTGGGTAAACTTCCATCAGCACCATAATATCCATGATGCATGTGTTCGCCCCAGATATCTTCCCAAAGTTCGGAGGAAGCATCGTAGAATTGCTGAATTTGCTTGTAAAGTGTTGCACTCATACGTAAATCAGTGTTAAGAAAGCAGAAGTTAGTGACAATACCTTCGCCATTTTACGAGAAATAAAGCTTTCACCCTCCACCGTTGATTAGGCGTTTCCGTTTTTTTAGCTTTGTTGAAAGCTGTATTAACATCGTCCAGATTTTTCGGGAAGGGGTTTTATTTAAATTCCTGTGGCATCAAGGGTTTCAGCTTTTGCCGTCGGCTGAAAATAAAACCCTTATTTTTTCACGAGTCGTGGGATTTTGCCCGGTTTCTGTGATACTCCATTTTGGCGAAGGTATTGTAGTGAGTTAATAGTTAACAGTTAATTGACGACTGTTATCAGTTAGCAGTCAGCAGTTAGCAGTTAACAGCCAACAAACTACATAAGAAAAAAAAGAATACATAATGGTTAAGTTACCATATGTGTTTTTAATTAAATTAGGGTCGTTTTGCTTCTAGGCTGGTCAACCCTAGCGGAACCCCCGTTCATACCACCTGGAAAAACCTGACTTCTACCGAATATGACAGTTTCTCGGACAATTTGCTTGGGATTTCTTGGGGTCATCCTAACAGGAGCATTCCTCTTAACACTACCGTTTTCTATTAGCAATGGTACGTGGGGAGACCCAATTGTGGCGCTTTTTACATCAACTAGTGCAGTATGCGTGACAGGCTTGGCAGTAGTTGATACTGGTACGTATTTTTCATTTTGGGGTCAGTTTTTTGTGGCTTTGCTAGCTCAAATCGGTGGTTTGGGCTATATGACAGTAACCACATTTCTGATTTTGTTGATTGGACGTAAGTTTGATTTGCGACAAAAGATAGCAATTCAACAAGCTTTAGACCGTCCGGGAATTAGTGGAAGTAGCCAAATTATTCGCTCGATTATTGCTACGACCCTAGTTTTTGAGCTAACTGGGGCGTTTTTATTGATGATAGTCTTTGTTCCCCAATATGGATGGAATAATGGGATTTGGCAGGCTATATTTCATAGCGTTAGTGCTTGGAATAATGCTGGCTTTAGTTTGTTTAAAGACAACTTGATTGGATACCAATCTTCTTTTATCGTCGTATTCACTATCACGGGATTAATTATCTTTGGTGGGATTGGTTACGGGGTGATTTTAGAGGGTTATGTTTGGTTGCGTGACCGTTTGTTGAAAAAACACAACAAACTAGTATTTTCCCTTGATTTTAAAGTAGCGACTAGTACAACTGTTGTTTTATTAGTTGTGGGGACAGTAGCTTTATTTGCTATTGAGCTAAGAAACCCAGATACTTTTGGAAATCTCAGCATTTTTGATAAATTTTTGGTCGCATGGTTCCAATCGGTAACTCCTCGAACCGCTGGTTTTAATACCGTAGATATTGGTAAAATGACAACAGCGGGATTATTTGTGATAATTGCTTTGATGTTTATTGGTGCAAGTCCAGGTGGTACTGGTGGGGGAATAAAAACTACCACAATTAGAGTGCTTACCAGCTGTACTAGAGCTATTTTAGAAGGAAAAGAGGAAGTTACTTTATATAGACGAAGAATACCTGTTTCTTTAATAGTGAAAGCCGTGGGAGTATTAATAGGTTCTTCCGCAACAGTAATTGCGTCCACAGTCTTAATTTCTCTAACTGACCCTAAGTTGGAGTTTATTCAGATTTTCTTTGAAGTTGTTTCAGCTTTCGCAACAGTAGGACTTTCCACTGGTATCACTCCCATTGTTACCACCGCAGCTAAATTGATTTTAGTTGGAACGATGTATATCGGAAGGGTGGGAATTTTACTGCTAATGTCTGCTATGCTAGGTGACCCCAAAGCAAATGCTATTCATTATCCGGAAGAGAATTTACTTGTTGGCTAAAGAGACCTAACCCCCCTACCCCCCTTCCCTAATAGGGAAGGGGGGAGGAATAAGAGAAAAGGGTGGTTTAGGTTTTGGATATTCACTTTTGTATTGAGAAAATAGAGAAGGGTAAAATCGTGAATCTTTCAGCATTAGGGTTTTTTAACGGCTTGAAAAAAAAAGATAATCGTCAATATGCGGTTATTGGTTTAGGTCGTTTTGGTCGTGCAGTTTGTTCGACTTTACAAAGTTTAGGGTATGATGTGCTCGCAACAGATTTGGATGAAAAACGTGTTGCAGATGCTTTAGGCTCAGAAATCACGACTCATGCAATACAATTAGATTCAACAGACTGTGCTGCACTTAAACAAGCAGGCATTTTTGAGTTTGATACTGTAATTGTTGCGATTGGTAATTATATCCAAGAAAGTATTGTCACTACCCTCAATTTGAAAGAAGGAAATGTTCCTCATGTTGTTGCTAAAGCATCTAATGAGGTTCATGGTAAACTATTAAAGCGAGTTGGTGCTGACCATGTAGTTTATCCTGAACATCAAGCGGGTTGTTCATTAGCAAGAAGTCTGACTAAACCTGCTATTTTAGACCGCTTTGACCTCGACCCCGATAATAGTATTGTAGAAGTGATTATCCCGGATGATTTTCATGGCAAAACTATCGCTGATTTGCAACTGCGTAATCGCTTTGGTTTAAACTTGCTGGCTGTGAGCGAAAAAAATGGCAAGTTTTTAATTAATCCTGAACCTGATAAGCGTTTGGAAGGAGGTTCGGCAATGGTGGTTATTGGTTGTAATAAAGATATTAACCGTTTGCCAATTTAAATAAAAGAAAACCCCACACCTAAAGAGAACCCCACCCCCAACCCCCAAAGAGAACCCCACCCCCAACCCCCAAAGAGAACCCCACCCCCAACCCCCAAAGAGAACCCCACCCCCAACCCCCTCCCCGTTTACGGGGAGGGGGTTACGATTAATAGTAAATATTCTTTAAAATACAAAAAAACTATATCGTCTATTTTTTCGTAGCCCCCTCCCCGCGTGCGGGGAGGGGGTTGGGGGTGGGGTTTCTTATACTGGGACGAGAAATATGTAAGTGCTTCTGTTTGAGGTGAAAGTTTAAATCTATTTTTTCTATTTCCCAAACATTCTCTAAAATTATAGCAAGTGAGAGGTTTGCTAGTATAAGCTTAAATACAGTAATATACAAGCATCAATAAAAGTAAATGACGAAAAAAATAGGGGACGGAAGTTAATAGAAAATATTTGGACAGGAATAGTGACTATGCCAATTGTAGAATTTAATATTATTAAATAGTTTTTTGAAAAAGTAGAGGTACACCGATTTGATATCCAACCTCTTGTGGGGTGGGCATCCTTGCCCGCTCGATTATGATTAACTAACTTGATATTTGCTATATGTACTTATGTACAGGCATAAGTACATATGTTTGTTTATCTATATATAGGGGCTATAGCGGCTTTTCGTTGGTAATTGCATAAAGGAAATTTGACCCCCCCTATGTAAAAACGTAAGCAATTAATCGCTTGCTTAAACAACAATAAACAACAGCCAACTACCATCAGGAGTCAAAAAAATGTCTATTACCAACAAAATCACTGTTCAGATTGAGGAATTTGCAAATGAAGATTTATCTTATGTCTCTGATGAAGAAGTAAAAGAATCTACTTTTGAAATCTTCACTAATACAGCAACACAAGAGTTTTACTGTCAACGGTTCCTAGAGAGAACTCTACTAGATTATACGATGGCGGGTCATCCATCAATTGCTCGCTGGGTCATCAATTCTATCAAAGTTGATGACAGTGAAAACGACACACACTTCTTATTTGTTTCGTCTGGTGAAGTTACCCTAAAAAGCAATAATGGAGAATTTTTATTACGAGAAAACAGCTTTGCCGCAGTTCCAGGGAACTTTTCTTTAGATGGTTCTGGAAAAGTTTTGGTCGCAACGCTCCTCAATTACACTGGACTTTTTACAATTGGGGGTCCAATTGAATCTAGAGGACGACTCAATTATATTGATGGCTGCTCCTCGACAGTTCTAATTAATCCTTTAAGACGTGGAGAACCCTGCTTAAATTTCCTCTATGTTCCACCAGGAATATCGCAAACTCCTCATACTCACCCCTCATTAAGGATTGGGCTTGTTGCGTCTGGTAGTGGGACTTGTAAGGTAGATGAAGGAACCTTTGAAATGGAGGCTGGGACGGTATTCTGTCTTCCAGAAAACAAGTTACATAGTTTCTCTGCAATTGATAACTCCTTGAGCATCATTATCTATCATCCAGACTCTGATGTCGGTCCGACTAATGATTCCCACACCATGCTAAATAATACTTTTGTTGGGAAAAAGTCAGCCAAAGTTTTGGATGCGATTAGAACTAGATAACGAGTAACGACCTAACCCCCCTACCCCCCTTCCCTGCAAGGGAAGGGGGGAAGAAAAGAAAAATAACTAACAAACCAAAATTAAGTCAAAAAATTAACTTAAAAAAAGCTATAGTGAGGAGCTTATTAATTATGACTGCTCATAACAAATTATCAAACAGTGTTTATCCTTATCAAAAAAGCTGGTCTGTTCTCAAAAAAGCTTGGGAAACTTTAGTTGAAGATTATGCGGTTGTTATGAGACGTGACCCGGCTGCTAAGCACTGGTTAGAAGTTTTGTTCCTCTACCCTGGTCCTCAAGCAATAATACTCTATCGCATAGCCCATTTGCTTTATAAGAGCGGCATTTTCTTTTTGCCTCGTCTTATTTCCCATATCGCTCGCGGGCTGACAGGGATTGAAATTCACCCAGGTGCGGTTATTGGTAAAGGCGTATTTATCGACCACGGTATGGGAGTGGTTATTGGTGAAACCGCAGTGCTAGGAGATTATTGTTTGCTTTATCAGGGTGTAACCCTCGGTGGAACAGGTAAAGAAAGTGGTAAACGTCATCCCACCTTAGGTTGTAATGTTACTGTTGGCGCAGGAGCAAAAATTCTTGGCAATATTAATATTGGTAATAACGTCCGTGTTGGTGCTGTTAGCGTGGTTCTAAAAAATATACCGCCAAACTCTACAGTAGTCGGCATACCTGGTCGCATTATTTCCAACCTCGCAAATTAATACAACTGAAAACAATTATATAGTTACTATCACAGGAGTAGTTATGATTTTATTGACCAGCGATACTGAAACAAAGCCGACACAAGCGATGCGACAAGCAATTGCCAATGCAGAAGTTGGAGATGAGCAAAAAGGAGAAGACCCAACCGTTAACAAATTGCTGGAAAGGGTTGCAGATTTGCTAGGCAAAGAAGCCGCTCTTTTTTTTGCGTGTGGAACCATTTGCAACTTTGTGTCAATCAAAACCCATACTCGTCCTGCTGATGTGGTGCTAGCAGAACATATGTCACACATTATTCGAGCTGAATGTGGTGGTGCAGCACTTAGTTCCGGTGTATTAATGGAGCCAATTGCCAGCGAGCGAGGAATTTTTACAATCGATGCAGTAGAGCAAGCACTTGGAAGAGTTACGACTGCTCCTTACCTTTACTCTGCAATTCCGCGCTTATTGTGTGTTGAGCAAAGTCACAATTTTGCAGGAGGTTCGGTTTGGCAGCTCCCGGAACTACGTGAGGTTTGCGATTTCTCCCGTCAAAAAGGTTTAGCCACCCACATGGACGGAGCAAGACTTTTAAATGCTGTTGTCGCAACTCAAACTACAGCCAAGGATTTTGCTAATTGTGTTGATTCTGTCTGGATTGACTTTACTAAGGGACTGGGCGCACCAATGGGTGCTGTTCTTGCGGGTACACGGGAGTTCATCTCTGAAGCACGTCGATATAAACACATGTTCGGTGGTGCGATGCGTCAAGCTGGCATTGTTGCTGCAGGTTGTCTCTATGCACTTGACCATCATGTTGAACGTTTACAAGAAGACCATGACAGCGCAAGTTATCTGGCTCGACGACTGAGTGAAATCGAAGGAGTTACTGTTCGAGACACAAAACCGGATACAAACATTGTTTTTTTTGATGTTTCCAAACTAGGACTCAACAAAGGTATGTTTCTAACTCTGTTACAAGAACACGGTGTGAAAATGGGAGCCGTTGGTCAATCAATTCGGGCAGTAACCCATTTAGATGTTTCGCGGTCTGATATTGATTTTGCGGTTGATACTGTTGCTAAAGTGACGAAATTCCTCGGTAGTGCGGTTATTAAAGCCGAGCGTCAAGATATCTACAAATTGGAAAACGTTGTTAATTTTGCTATCAGTAGTCGCTGAAACCTTAAACTATATAAAACCTCAAGTGCTAGCATATATTTATACGCTAGCAAACTCGGCAATTAGCGAATGAGTTATATAATACATACTTAAATTAAAATGATTGCTTTTTAGTATGTATAAATACTGTTCAAGCTTATTTGAAAGTATTTTATATATTGTGGTTATTAACTTTTAACAAAATTATAATTTTAGGTTTATTAGCGTTGTGGCTCAAGCATTCCAATCCCCAGTTCCATTAGTTTTGCTCGAATATCTTCAAAGCTTTCACCGCAATAATAATATTTTTTATCTGCTATATTAGCTAAGTAATAGCCAGTTTTACCATTGTTAATTTGAAGTAGCTTAGCTGCTACTTTAACCGGAGTTGTAGCAAACAGATGAAAAGTATCTTCTAAAGAAAGATTGGGTAAATTTAGGGGATTCCAAAAAACCTCACCGTGAACAAACTCCCAGTGTTGGTTTTTTCTAATCAGGAACATATGGGCGGGCATAGCAAAACAACTATCAATATTTGACATATAATACAAATTATGAAGGTTAAAGGTTAATAGATAAACACCGACTTGCAGTGCTGTGCAAGTCGATGCCCAACTAACTAGCGATTAGTTTAGTTGTCTGTATCATCGGTTTGGTCGAGCTTATCTTCTAGCTCTTCCTTGGCTTTTTCGGCATCGATGATTGTTATGTTTTTTGTTAGTACATTATTCATTTCCCACTTATCGCGGAAAAGACGAATAAGTATTAACAGCGGGTCAAACAATCCTCGACGACTTTTGCCGTTACCGTTGTCAGACATCTATTCACCTCCTTAAAATTAGTGAAAGTACAAAGATAGAGAGATAAAAATCTCTCTATTTTTATTATATTAATAAATGAAAAAATATACAATCCATTGATTATAATTATAAATAAACTATTTTGACTCCATATACTATACTAGTATTTGTTATCAATAATTAAAACATTAATTAGAAATTTCCATCAGTTAGATGATGCTAAACACTAAATAGACTCTCTTTTCATAAGCACTACATTTAAATATACAAAGTATATCATATTTAATTAAGTCAAGGCAGGAGCACGACAATATTTTATTAGCTATAAATATCGATTGGAATACTAATTAAAAACTCCGCTCCTTCCCCCGGAGAAGAAATTACATCAATACTTCCTTTATGTTTCTCCACAATAATTTGACGAGCAATAGCCAATCCCAAACCCGTACCTTTACCCACAGCCTTAGTAGTAAATAAATGTTCAAAAATATTTTGTTTAACTTGCTCACTCATCCCCGGTCCATTATCTTTAATACTAATAACAACATTTTCTTCGTTTACACAATTAGTAGAAACGATAATACAATTAGGGTTAGCTTGAATTTCCGCAAAACTTCTTTGGCTATTAAATTCTTCCAAAGCATCAATCGCATTAGCTAATAAATTCATAAATACCTGATTAAGTTGTCCAGGAAAGCAATTAATTTTAGGTAAATCGCCATAATTTTTCACAACTTCAATAGCAGGACGTGTGCTAGACGCTTTCAACCGATGCTTAAGAATTAAAAGTGTACTGTTAAGACCTTCGTGAATATCAAATAAAACTACTTTTTCTGTATCCGACCGAGAGAAAGTACGTAAACTCATGCTCAAATTAAAAATTCTATTTACACCTTCTTGCATAGAAGAAATTAATTTAGGTAAATCTTCGCGTACATAATCTAAATCAACCTTTTCAATTGTTTTCGTAATTTCTTGTTCTGGAATAGGATAATATTTTTGATACAGGTCAATAATATTAAACAAGTCTTTTACATATTCATTTGCAGGTTCTAAGTTACCGGAAATAAAAGCAATTGGGTTATTAATTTCATGTCCTATCCCGGAAACTAAATTACCTAAAGCTGACATTTTTTCACTTTGCACCAGTTGTAATTGCATTTCCTGGAGTTCGTGAAGAAAACATTCTAATTTTTTTGCATAATCCTGAGACTGTTGATATAGTTGAGAATTTTCTAAAGAGATAGCAGCTTGAGCGCAAATTAAATTCAGTATTTTGACACGCTCGCTAGTAAATGCTCCAGTAGTTATATTATTTTCTAAATACAAAACGCCGATGAATTTGCCCTGATAAAAAATTGGGGTACATAAAACTGATTTTGGTTGACAAGCTTCTATATAAACATCATATTTAGATATAGTATCATAAGTAGCATTATTCATGACTAAAATTTCCTGAGTTCTAGCAACATAATTTACCAAAGAAATGGGTACATCTTGGCTTTGACTCACAGGAACTGATTGCAGAACTACAGATAAATTGTCTTCATTTTTAATTCCTTCAATAAATAATTCATTTCCTTTTGATAAAATTAAACAAGCTTTTTGAGCCGCAGTGTTCTCAATAATAATACTTAAAAGTTTGTCTAATAACTTATCTAAAACTATTTCGCTGCTAATTGCTTGTGAAGCCTTAATAACAGTATCTAAATCAAAAGCATCATTGCTACTAATTGTTGTTTTCGTGAAAAGAGTTTTAGTTTGAGTAATAATTTTATTTAAATCTGTTTCTGGTTGTTGAATACTTTCGCAACGAATGATTAAATTAGGGTAACGTTTATCTAAATCTTCTACTTTTGCTATCGCTCCCCATTTTATATAACCATAGTATGCATCAGTCATATATATTTTGGCGATTTTTTCTTTCCCAATTTCTAAGTAAAAATTTGCTGCAAGTTCGTTTGCTAATGCTTCTTCTTGAATATAATTATTAGTCTTGGCTTCAGCAATAGCACTATCATACAAATCCATTGCTAAAGAACGTTTATTCAAGAATCGGGCTTTTTCAGCTTCAACAAGTTCATACTGATGTTTAAAATTAGCTGGTGCATAAATAGCTAATTTTTTCATGATTTTTTGATTGAGGTTAACCTGCTTTAAATACTGTTTCTTTTCATCATCAGAAACATACGCGAGATTGGATATGATTACCAAGGAATAATAAAAGTAATTAATATAGAAAAATACAAATCCTCCGTTAATTTTATGAAGTTCTGCGGTTTTTTGTGCATGTGGTAAAGCAGACTTATAATCGGAAAATAAATAATATAAAAATGATTTACAAAAATGATAATACCCTTGATAGGAAACATTATTCTCAACTAAATGCATCATTTTTGATTCATCAAAAGACTCACCTAATAACTCAGTAATATGTGATGTTCTTGCTTGTAAATTTAAAGATGTTTCTCTAAAAATACTCACACCAGCAACTAAAGCTTCCAGTTTTAATTTACGTGTACAATCAATATATCTAAGTAATTGTGTGTCTAACTCATCTAAATTAACACCATTAAAAAATAAATTTAATACTCGAACAGCAGCACAATAACTTCCAAATTCTATATCTCCGTTTTCTAACCCGCTATTCATTCCCTCTAATAAATCAGCGTTTGTATCTTTGAGATGGTCTTTAAGATGTCTAATCATCCCATTAAAGATAAAAAATACTTTAGATTTTAGAGAGTTATCATTTATTTTTAAAACTAAATCTACTGCTAATTGCCCAAATCTATAACCTGTTTCTATATCACCAAATTTATCGGATAAAATTGACCCATATACACCATAGGCAAATGCTGAAACTGGAGAATTACCATAATTAACTGATAATCGTACCATTGTTGAGACGCATAGTACAAACAATAAAGCATAACCTCCCTGAGAAGCAGCATTAGTAACAAACATTAAAATTGGCATAGCTGCTAATTTATAGGAATCAGTCATTTCTGGCAAAAGTACTAAATCTTCAATTTTTTTACCATCGAGTATTGAGTTGATTTCTATTAATGCATCTGAAACATTTCTTTTAGAAGGATTTTTTGGCAGTTTTACACCTAGCTTATCCAAAAAGTCTAACCCAATCTCTAAAACTTTTGGCATTTGATTTAATGCCATATATATTTGCATCTGAATAACATACACCCTGACTTTATCAAAAATATTATTTGCTCGTTGTAGGGTAACATCAACTAGATGACTTGATATTTCAAAATGACCAGTTAAAAATTCTGCTTCTGATGCTTCGGTATGTAAATTTAGTGATAACTGGTAATCTTGATTCCAACTTTCTTCTACTAAAAGTCCTAAACCTATATTTAAATATTTTGCAGATGCTTCATAAGCAGCAGCAAGTTTGGCTTTATTTCCAGCCATCAAGTTAAGTTTTGCTAAATCATATTTTTCTGATGAATTTGTAAGTAATTTTATACCGTAGTTAAATTGATTGACTATATCTAAAATATTTTCTTTAAGTAATTCTGGGGGAGTTTTATCTATAATTAACTTACCTATTTGCAGATGAGTTTGCTGTTTATGTTCTTCAGGAATTAAAGAGTAAGCTGCTTGTTGTACTCTATCATGTAAAAATTTGTAACCAATTTTTTTGGAGTCATACTGGAAACTAGCAAACTCTTCTTGATTAAAAGCTAAAGGAATTATATAATTTTCACTTAAAGGTAAAATTAAACCAGATTGTAAAGCGGGATAGAGCTTATTAGCAGTAGTTGCTGAAGATTCTTTACTAATAATAGATAATATATCTAGAGACAATCTATTACCTACACAAGCAGCCAGCTTTAATAATTCTTGTGTTGATTCAGGTAAATTGTTAATCCTAGCGGCAACTAGCTCCACTATGCTTTTGTCTGTGATACCAACAGCTTGTATTTCTTGTATATTCCACTGCCACAAAGCAGTTTTATAATCGAAAGTTAATAGTTTTTCTTGATGTAATGCTAAAAGTATTTGTGTTAAGAAAAATGGATTACCTCCAGTTTTGTTATAAATTAACTCTCCTAAACTATCAATCCTTTGAGTATTGTCTTTTAGTGTGTCAAGCAGGACTTGTTTAACATCCTCTAAAGCTAGCGGTTGCAAGTTAATATTACTAACGAATACTTGGCTTTCTTGGATTGCTTCTATTGTATTAATTAATGGATGAGTAGTATTTACTTCATTATCTCGATAAGCTCCAATCAAAAGTAAATATTTACTATCTGGGTTGCTCATCAAAAGTTGCATCAGCTTTAATGTTGCTGAGTCTGCCCATTGTAAATCATCTAGAAAAATTACTAGAGGATGTTCCTTTTTGCTAAAGACGCGGATAAAGTCGCAAAATACTCGATTAAAACGATTTTGTGATTCGGTGGGAATTAGTTGAGTTAATAAAGGTTGTTTTCCAATGATTAATTCTACTTCCGGAATGACATCAATAATTACTTGTCCATTTGCTCCCACAGCGGCTAAAATATTTTCGCGCCATTGTTGCAACTTAGAACTACTTTCTGTGAGTAATTGTCGCATTAATTGCGATAAAGCTTGAATTAATGAAGCATAGGGGATATCCCGTTGAAATTGGTCAAATTTACCGTTAATAAAGAACCCCGACGAACGAGTAATGGGTTTATTTACTTCGTTGACTACTGATGATTTCCCAATCCCCGAATACCCGGAAACTAATATTAATTCGCTATTTCCTTGACTAACTCTTTCAAACGCCTCCAATAGTAAATTAACTTGAGTTTCCCTACCATATAATTTTTGAGGGATAAGTAACTGGCTCAAAATATCTAAACGTCCAGGTATAAAATCAATGATTTCACCAGTAGTTTTTAACTGTTTTGCACAAAGTTCTAAATCAGCTAATAATCCTTCTGCTGTTTGATAGCGGTCTTCAGCATTTTTCGCCATCAATTTATAAACTATAGCTACGATTACTCCCTTAATTTCTGGATTTAATTGTTCTATGTCTTGTGGTTGCTTGGCGATATGACAGTACACTAGCTCTAGTGCATTTTCGCTTTGAAAAGGCAATTGTCCAGTCAATAGTTCATAAAAGGTAACACCTAAAGAATAAAAGTCTGTTCGGTAATCGAGTGCGCGATTCATTCTCCCCGTTTGTTCTGGAGAAATGTAAGCTAAAGTACCTTCTAGCTGGTTGAGGTTAGAGAGTTGAGGTATTTCTTTACTTAAACGTGAAGCAATACTGAAGTCAGTTAATTTTACAACTCCTGTTGAAGGATTGATAATGATATTACTTGGTTTAATATCTTTATGAATAATATGTTTAGCATGTACTGAGACTAGAGCTTTTGTAACTTGGATAGCAATACTCAGGAAACTACTTATTTCTAATTTATTATTGTTACTCAGTATGTTTTTTAATGACTTTCCACCAAAGTCCTCAAATACAAGTGCCAATCGATTCCCATAAGTTTCCAACCTAAGAAGCTTAACAACACCTTCTAAATCGAGATTTTGAATAATTTTATACTCGTGCTTCAAACGAGCAATTATATCTAAAGAGGGATACTCCTCCTTAACAACTTTCAAAATAACATTGCGTTGTTCTAATTGTGACTTCGCTCGACAACAAATGACTGCATTTTCTCCACGATGGATGATTTCAGTAATTTCGTAACCTGGAATCGAAAAAGATGTTACCATAGCATAACCATTTCTAGTAGATTAGATACCTTAGTGGGTATATAATTCCCAACTTTACTTATTTGCAAACAAGCAAAATCAAAGAAAAGCTTAATTTTTTAGGGAATGTTTCAATGTATCGCAATACTCCTTTCCTAGCGATATTTGTAGGTTGGGTTGTTCGCGTAGCGTGCCGCCTCGGTATGGCTTTGGGAAACCCAACAAACTGCTTGCTTAGCGATATTTGTAGGTTGGGTTGAGACTTTGGGAAACCCAACAAATGACCGCAGTTGTAGATGCATATCTCTTATGGTAGTGTCCGATTACGCATTCCGTGTATTTTTTTGATGAAGTTTTATTGTAGCTATAGAAAAAATACTTAGGCTAGAATATCTTGGGAAAAACATACATTTTTATACACAGGGAAAAGGAATGTTCTTTACACGTTCAGTATATCTACCAGTACTCGGAATATCACTATTGAGCTTGGGAACGAGTGCAGTTCCTGTAATGGCACAAAGCACAGTAAATATAAAAACCGATTATGATTTTTCTACCAGCGTAACTTTTCTGGAGAACAATCTTGCTCAGGGTATAGGTGAAGGTGTAACGAATAACGCACCATTTGGTTTGAACCGATTTAACAATACTATATTTTCTCGTTCATCAGAGCTTCTTTCTAGCTTGCAAACAGGTCGGGAATTTGCAGTTAATTCTGACCCACAAGCACTTGGTTTAACAGGTAAAGCGGGAGGAGTTACTTTTTTTGGTGAAAAGAACGACAAATTATTTGGTACTTTGAATGGTGTTAATACAATTAACCCTCAAACTTCAGTCATATCTTTGTTGGTGAATATCAATATAACTGGTGGTGAAGGTCGATTTAGTAACGCTACAGGTACAGGTGCTTTTTCTGGAACTGTTGCGTTAGACCCAACTCAACCAGTGAGTAGAGGAATATTAGGGTTAAATTTATCTGTAACTACTCCCAAAAGTGTTCCTGAATCAAATAATATTTCAGCCCTTGTTGCTGCTGCATTAAGTGTAGGCTTTTTCATAAAAAAATTCAGCTAGATACCTCCAAAAATAAAAAAATACCCGTCTTTTATTCCCCCCTTCCCTTCTAGGGAAGGGGGGTAGGGGGGTTAGGTTCGTATTTAAATTGGCAAAGATAAGGTTGTTGAGACACATGGTTTAGATACATCTCTCACAAAGTCAGGAAGATAGTGACGAATCAGAGCCTTGTCCATTTTGGGACACTTGATACCGCTTCCTGCAATGGCTTTAAAAGTGTTATCCATTCTAAAAGCAGGTGTTCGCTCGTGTACTTCCAAAATAGTGCTGCGATTTTGATATACCTTTTCCCGCAGAAATGAGTTCAAAGGATGCAAAGGGTTCTTAGGTTCAATTGCAGCAAGAGCATTTAACCAATTTTTGGGAGACATTTTTTGTAAGGGATAACCTAAATCAGCAATGACTTCAAATACTTCTCCAATAGGTATTTCATATTCTCGTGGAATTAGTACATTGTAATTTTTCCCTATATTATCTCCAGACATAGAAATATGAGCAATTACCTCAGCCACAAAATCAACTGGTACAGGGTCCCAATATTTTTCCGAGAAATCAGGGTACATTCCCATTTGCAAGCAACTACTGATATAGCGGTAAAACATATCATTAAAGTTCGCAATTCCAGGAATTTGGCTGTGTCCAGAAATAAAACCAGGACGATAAATAGAAACAGCTAATCCCATTTCTCTCGCAGAATATAGCATTCGTTCTGCAACCCATTTCGCTTTTACATAGCCAAATTCTACAGACATAATCGGTAGGCTACAGTTGATATCAAAATCTTCTGATAATTCATCAAAGCCTAATAGTGTGGCTGCAGCACCATAAATAATTAAACTTGATGTGTAATGTAGTGCTTTGTGACGACGATGTGCAGCAAATGCTATAAGATTTGCAGTCCCATCTACATTAGTCTTTTTGATTGTTGAATAGGGCTTGATAAAGTTTGTGTCCGCTGCTACATGGTAGATAACATCAACGTCATCAGCTAGCATGTTGTAAGTAGCGGTTGGTAATTGCAAGTATGTTTCTTGGATATCACCTGCGATTGCTTGTACTTGCCACAATTGGTTAGTTGGTAGCTGATATTGTGTTAAGGCTTTACAAAGTCTTTCCCAAGCTTCAGTATCATTTTTTGCTCGTATCAAACAGTAAATTTTTTTGTATTTTTGTTTGCGAAGTAGTTCGTATAAGAGGTGCGTCCCTAAGTAGCCTGTTACACCAGTAATTAAAGCACAACCATATTTATCTTGTGGTGGTGTCTGCCAAATTGAGGTATCTATATTAGTCGGGAGTTGCGCTTCTGCTAATAAGTCTAGATGTTCATCAACAACCACGTCTCTTGTTTGAGATAATTGTCCCAGTACTAGAGCTAAATGGGATGGTGTAGGGTATTCATAAATCAGTCGAGAAGGTACACTTACACCAAAATTACGTTCAATTGCACGCAATACATAAGCTACACAAAGTGAAGTACCACCCATATAAAAGAAATTACTACCAGGTTCACAAGTAAATGGTGGTAGCTGTAGAGCTTCATCAAAAATAGCAGCTATCTTCACCGCTATTTCAGTGGAAGAAACTCCCACGTATGAAGGTTGTGGTAAATCTGGTAATGCTTTTCGGTCTACTTTACTGCGGTTGGGCATTAAAGGCAATTCGTCTAAGAAAACAAGACGTGCAGGAATCATATAGCTTGGTAGTTCTTCCCTGAGAAGATTCCAAATATGATTCTCCGTAATAAATTTACCCGGACGAGCAACAACATAAGCGACAAGCATGTTCCAACCGTAGTTGTCTGGGAAGTCGGAAATTTTTTCTAAGATTTTTTCTAAGATTTTTTCTGAGATTTTTTCTGATATCTTTGACGCACTTGCTGTTCTAATTGCTTTAACTGCTGCTGCAAGTATATCTGCATGTTGCGTTAATACCCTTTCAATTGCTTCCAATTCTACACGATGACCACGAATTTTTATCTGATTATCAGCTCTACCAACAAAATATAACAATCCTGGGTGCTGAGGGTCTTCGTAAACAATGTCACCAGTCTTGTAGATTTTCCCAGAACCATAGGGATTGTCTAGAAAATGTGTTCTTGTTAAATCAGATTTGTTCCAGTATCCTTTTGCTACACCAACACCACCTACATATAATTCCCCCTTTTCACCCCTCGTACAAAGTTTCATGTCATCATCCAACACATAAACTTCCACATTGGGTAGAGCATAACCGATTGGAACGCTTGTATCTTCAGTATTAAAATTATACATAGTCCCGTAAATAGTTATTTCCGTGGGACCATACACATTGAAAAAACGAGTGTCTTCATCAACCCAAATCTTAGCAAGTGATAGCGGACAGGCCTCCCCACCAACAATAATAATTTTTAAATGAGATAATTGTTCTTTAAACTGTGTTAGCGTTGCCAATACAGAAGGTGAAAAAATTACCATATCAACTTCGTATTGGATTAAGAAATTTGCCAAAGGTTCACCAGGGAGTAATTCTTCCCTACTACCTAAAATCAAAGTTCCACCACTACATAGCGGTATCATTATTTCTGCCATTGCCGAATCAAAACTTAGAGAAGCAAACTGAAGCACTTTAAGATTTTTTTGTTTAGCATTATAGATATCACAACTAGCAAGAGTGTGATTCAATAAACCTCTATGAGCAATCATTACCCCTTTTGGTGTACCCGTAGAACCGGAAGTGTAAATAATATAGGCAAGTTGCTCAGAATTTAATTCTGGAAATTCTGGTGAAACAGTTTTAGTGAGTGGTAATTCAAGACTATTCCATAACTCCGGGGAGTCAAGAAAACACATTTGTATGTATTGACCACTTTGTCGGATTGCTGGACCGATATCAAAGATAAACTTATATGAAGTCAAAATGCTTGTAACCCCTGCATCCTTTATCATGTAGCTAATTCTTTGACATGGTAAATCGGGGTCTATAGGAACAAAAGCTGCACCTGCTTTGAGTATAGTGTAAATAGCAATCACCATTTCAAACCCTGCCTCTATACACAGCCCAATCAAGCTATTTGGTTTTAGCTGACCAGAGTAAGTTAAATAAGTATATAGTTGTTCTGTTTTTTGGTATAGTTCTCTATAAGTTAATTGTTTTTCCCCACACACTAATGCAATCGAATCAGGAAATTTTTCACAAATAGAGTCGAGCAAAGAGACTACTGTTTGATTGGTATTTAAATCTATACAACTCATATTTCTTTTTGTAGCTACAATGATTAAAAAAACAAAAGATATATTGAAAACACTAAGGAAGATATAGTAGTCAATTAGCGCATAAGCAGATTTGACAATATATACATATATTGCTTACCAGTTATTTATCTAGAGATTCTATAAATACCTTTTCTAAGAAAATAATTTTTTTCAGGTAGTTTTATGCAATCTTTAAGTAATCAATTTAACTATTAGCAATATGCATAAGATAAATATGAATTACAACAAAACAGTATTTATATTTAAAATACAACTAGTAATATTACTGAGATAAAGCAAATTATATTTAATAAATTTATAAACTGATATCCAAGACAATTGATTCTTTCCCCACTCCCCATTGCATAATCCCCCTATCTCCAGACGTATTAATGGTTAAGTAGTCAAAACTCAACACTTTGGGGTGATTTACATAACTATGAGTCCTTGAATCGGAGAAAATACTATGCATAAGCAGAATCATACCTTAGACAGATTTCACCACTTAATTCTCTGGGAAAAGTGGGTACTAGCAAATGCCGTAGCTTCTATTACTTGTTTATTTTTAATTGCCACACTTAGCAAGAATTCATATCAAGGTAATATAAATTCACACAGTATCTTACTTTTTATCGCTTCTTGCAATGGAATAATATTCGGGTTTGCACAATGGTTAGTACTGCGCTCTTACGTTCGTAATGCTTTGTGGTGGATACCAGCTACAATCTTAGGGACTTTAGTAAGCACTTTAGTAATAACCTTCTTAAGTTTTATTCTGGCTTTTGCAATTGGACTCCAACCAACATTGGTCAGCACTCAAAATTTGTATTTTTTTGTCGCTTCTATCGGAGCAATTGCAGGAGCAGTTTTAGGACTTCTTCAGGGAATAGTCTTGAAAGCTTTATTTAATACAACCATCAATCAAGTAGGCTGGTGGATAGTTGCTAATGCTTTTGCTTGGTCATTAGGAGTTTTGATTGCCTTTATCGGAGCGGGAATTCATAATCAAGAAGTTTTTAATCTCAACATAATCTTAATTTCCACTTCCACCGGAGCGACTGTAGGGAGCATTGTTGGAATTATTACGGCAATCGCTTTAATTTTTATACTCAAGGTCGTCGTATTTTCCAAAAATAACTAGAAGCCAGATTAGTAGTGATATGAGCCACAATTGGCACTAATAAATTACCACTAATCAGAGCGCTATACCCTAGTATTACCCCAACAATTGTTGCCCATATAACATAAGTCCATTGCTTAGGACTACTTAGATGTAATACACCAAAACAAATACTCGATACAAATACAGCTGGATGACTAGCACCGAAAGCCGACAACATAACACCGCGAAATAGCAATTCTTCACTTAACCCTGGTAGCAATCCTAACCAAATTAAGTCTAGAAAGGCTAAGGGTCTTAGTACTATTTCTAAGTAATAATCAGCACTTTGTCGATAACTATCCCAAACGCGGTAAGCGACTCCACTCAAACCCGTTATTACAAGTCCTAAACCTATTCCTTGAAAAAATTGTCTCTCATCCCATTCCCAAGGTAGAATGGCGAAATTACCCAGTTGCATCCAGACTTTTGCGACTATCCACAATATTATGGCAGTCACTCCCATAGCAATCAACACTTGGTAACGTGTTAAAACTGGAGTTTCCGGTTCCTGCTTTTGCTTTTCGGACATTGGGGATTGTTAATGGTTGACCGTTGACGGTTGACGGTTGACGGTTGACTGTTGACTGTTGACGGATGTAAGTTACTAATGGTTCGTAGTAGCGCTTTAGCGCAAAGTCTAACAATAAATGTGATTCACCTATTTTATATTTGTTTACATAATTTGGTTTATTCTTGCGTACCTTACTTAGATTATTTGGTTTAATTTTGGAATGTTTGTACTTAGGGCTTTAGGATTGACTCCTGCTTTATGAGCTGCTATCACTCCTACTGCTTCTAAATATGAGTGTACCTGAATTGTTTTTATCCCCAAAGGTTGGGCTGGTACTTGTATTAGCGTTGTATTTTCATTTACTGTAATAATTAAACATGGTTTTTCGCTTAAACTAAGTAAAGCGCAACTACCACAGGCATTTGCTGGCATTATTACCGCGTCCACTTGGTTTGTCCAAATGTCTCCTGGCTGTAATACCTCGTGTTCTGATTTAATTATAAATTGCGGCGCACGATTTAAACCTACAAGAACACTGGGCAAAAAAGTATATCCTAATTCTTCTGCTGCTGAACGAGGTGATAGATTTGCGTCTAAGGGTGGAGGAAAAAAAGCTGGTGCATGAGCACAGGGTATTTTAAACTGTCTTACTATTAAATGGCTTATTACTGCTTCTGCTCCCGCTATTGGGTCTACACCTTTTCCTTGACGATAATTTTGTTCTGCTTCTTCGTCCACTTCATCCGGAAATCTGGCAACCACCGCTATCGCTTCTGCCTTTGCTTTGTTGATTAATGTTTCTGCTCCCCTTAATAAACTATCTGGGTTGCCTATTGTTCCCCAGCTAACTCCTGTTGTTGAAGTACGTAATTCTACATTCAATGGTGAATCCGTTATTACATAGTCAGTTAAATTCATTCCCAGGGTAGCTCTCGCTGCATCCGCTGCTTGCAAATGTCTCAGGATTAATTCTGGCTCAATACTTTGGTCAAAAAGTAAACCTATACGATTTTGATGTACGGGACGTAAACCCCAACACCCAGCAGCAAATTTATCCAGTCCGTAACCCTCAACGTAAAAACTGTTGGGGATGTTCCAGTACAACGTTGCACCGTTCAGGACATTGGGGTGAGTTATAAGGCGATCGCAAATGGAAGCGATGGTTTTTGCAACAGGTAATGCGTCACCTGCATAACCACCAATTGCAGCTCCGACGCCAGTAGGTACAATTAAGATGGCTGTATATGGACGCACGGGAATGGGTAATGGGTAATGGGTAATTGGTAATTGGTAATTGGTAATTGGTAATTGGTAATAACGACTGTTAGGTTTGGATTAGCTTTGGGTCGTAACTACTGCTTCCACGATTGCTTTATCTTTGTCTTTGTCCACTGATGTGATAGCCCAACGTAAGGGTTCTCCTTGTTTTTTTAATTCAGCCTCGATTGCCTGTTGCAATTCTGAAGGAGTTTCTTGTAGGTCGATTTCCGCAGTTATAAAATGAGTAGTCATGATAATAAATCCCAATATCTTTAATAGACCATATTATCGCATTGTAAAGTTCTTTACGCCAAATACTAATCCCCAATTACCCATTACCAATTACCCATTACCAATTACCCATTACCCATTACCAATTACCCATTACCAATTACCCATTACCAATTACCCATTACCTACTTCCCAAACTGCAATTGATAAACAATGTCTTCTTGTTCAGTTTGAATTTTTAAATCGGAGCGGGGGTATGCAGCACAGAGCAAAGCATAACCTTGTGCTTGTAAATCTAGATTTACACCCATGACATCTTGCTCTACTTTGCCACCGTTGGTAATTTTAGCAGCGCAAGTTGTACAAACACCAGCATTACAGGAACTGGGTAAACCTAAACCGGCTTCGTCAGCGACTGAGAGAATAGTGCGGTCTTCGGGGACTTGTATAGAAATAGATTTTCCTTGATGGAGAAGTTCAACGTTGTACGTTTTAGACATATCAAAAAGTAGGTATGTTACTTGCAAATGAAAGACAAATTCAAAATAAATATTTTACACTATGACCACTTTACATAGACATAAAATAATAAATTTCGATAAAATAGTTATCTTAAAATTAATTGATTCATATTTATTCGAGATACAGTGGTAATTATGGGTCTGCTTGGGTGATGCCAAGTAACGGAGGAGTTTTCATCTGTTCATCCTACCAGAATAGCTGGTAAATTTAAAACACCCTGAAAAAGTCCAAAAGTAACGATAAACACGACAAAATTTATTTTTGTTATTTTGCTGAATTGTTGGAGAGAATAATGTTGGAATTATACCGCAAACACGTCGCAGAAAGAGCAGAATTAGGAATTCCTCCCTTACCTTTGGATGCAAAACAAACTTCTGAATTGTGCGAATTACTGAAAAATCCTCCTGTTGGGGAAGAAGAAACGCTGCTACATTTATTACGAGATAGAATTTCCCCAGGTGTTGACCCATCTGCATATGTAAAGGCTGGGTTTCTTACTGCGATTGCCAAAGAAGAAATAGCAAGCCCTTTAATTTCCCCCTTGTATGCAGTGGAATTACTGGGGACAATGTTAGGTGGTTACAACGTTACTTCTTTAATTGAGTTGCTCAAAAGTAGCGCGACGCAGCAAGCCGCAGCAAAAGCATTATCCCATATAGCCTTAGTTTACGACGCTTACCATGATATTTTGGAGCTGGCAAAAACTAACCCCGGAGCTCAACAAGTGGTAGAATCCTGGGCAAACGCGGAATGGTTTACCAGTCGTCCCAGTTTACCAGAAGCTGTAACTGTCACAGTATTTAAAGTCCCAGGGGAAACCAACACCGATGATTTATCCCCAGCTACTCATGCAACAACTCGTCCGGATATACCTTTACACGCTAATTCAATGTTAGAAACCCGTCAACCGGGAAGCTTACAAACCATTGCTGATTTAAAGAAAAAAGGACATCCCATTGCTTATGTTGGTGATGTAGTCGGTACAGGTTCTTCTCGAAAATCAGCTATAAACTCAGTATTATGGCATATTGGTAATGATATCCCTTTTGTTCCCAACAAACGTTCCAGCGGCTACGTTTTAGGTGGAACAATTGCACCAATTTTCTTCAACACAGCAGAAGATGCAGGTGCTTTGCCTATCGAATGCGACGTGAGCAAAATGGAAACAGGGATGGTAATTACAATCCATCCATATAAAGGAGAAATTACCAACGAAACGGGACAAGTAATTTCCACTTTTACACTCAGACCTGACACTATATTAGATGAAGTACGCGCAGGTGGACGTATTCCTCTACTTATAGGACGTACCCTCACCGATAAAACGCGCTCCGCATTGGGTTTGGAAAGCAGCAAAATATTTACCCGTCCCACACAACCAACGGACACAGGTAAAGGTTACACTCTTGCACAAAAAATGGTAGGGAAAGCTTGTGGGTTAACGGGTGTGCGTCCAGGAATGTCTTGCGAACCAATTATGACCACGGTTGGTTCCCAGGATACCACAGGGCCAATGACAAGAGATGAACTCAAAGAACTCGCTTGTTTAGGTTTCTCTGCTGACTTGGTGATGCAAAGTTTCTGTCATACATCTGCTTACCCCAAACCAGTTGATATCAAAACACACACAGAACTTCCTGATTTCATTTCATCTCGTGGTGGTGTCGCTTTACATCCTGGGGATGGTATTATTCACTCCTGGTTAAATCGGATGTTGTTACCCGACACTGTTGGAACAGGTGGTGACTCCCATACCCGTTTTCCTTTAGGTATTTCCTTCCCTGCTGGTTCCGGTTTAGTTGCATTTGCAGCAGCACTTGGTGTAATGCCTTTGGATATGCCAGAGTCGGTATTAGTCAGATTTAAAGGTGAATTACAACCAGGTGTAACTTTACGCGACTTAGTAAATGCTATCCCCTATGTGGCAATTCAAAAAGGATTATTGACAGTCGAGAAGAAAAATAAGAAAAATATCTTCGCTGGACGAATAATGGAAATTGAAGGTTTGCCAGATTTGAAATTAGAGCAAGCATTTGAATTAACCGACGCTTCCGCAGAACGTTCCTGCGCTGGATGTACAATTAAACTAAGTCCAGAAACTGTCTCTGAATATATCCGTTCCAATGTAGCCTTATTAAAAAACATGGTCGCACGGGGTTACGCTGATGCAAGAACTATTATGCGTCGTGTCGCAAAAATGGAAGGATGGCTGGCAAATCCGGTATTAATGGAAGCTGACTCGGATGCGGAATATGCGGAAATAATTGAAATTGATTTGAATGAAATCAAAGAACCGATAGTGGCTGCACCTAATGACCCCGATAATATTAAGTTACTGTCGGAAGTAGCAAATGACCCAGTGCAGGAAGTGTTTGTTGGTTCCTGTATGACAAATATCGGTCATTATCGTGCTGCTGCTAAAGTTTTGGAAGGTTCGGGACAAGTTAAAACTCGTCTGTGGATTGCACCTCCCACCCGGATGGATGAACAAAAATTGAAAGAAGAAGGATATTATGCTATCTTCGGGGCTGCTGGTGCGCGTACGGAAATGCCGGGATGTAGCCTATGTATGGGGAACCAAGCACGAGTTGCTGATGGGACTACGGTGTTCTCTACTTCTACCCGCAATTTTAATAACCGGATGGGTAAAGATGCACAAGTTTATCTGGGTTCTGCTGAGTTGGCTGCTGTTTGTGCGCTGTTAGGAAGAATTCCAAATGTACAGGAATATCTTGATATTGTGGCTCAGAAGATAAATCCTTTTGCTGATGATTTGTATAAGTACCTGAACTTTGACCAAATTGCTAATTTTCAAGATGAAGGTCGGGTGATTTCTAAGGAGGAGGAGAGGAAGATTTTGGAGGTTTCAATAAAATAAAAGAGACCTAACCCCCCTACCCCCCCTTCCCTAGGAGAGAAGGGGGGAATACGATTTATCGTGTTTGTAAAGGGATGAAAAGACCTAACCCCCCTACCCCCCTTCCCTAGGAGGGAAGGGGGAATACGATTTATCGTGTTGTAAGTGAGACTTTGACGCACGCAAAACTTAGCGGCTATTTATGCTAGCGGGGGAACCACATTGAAACCCCCCTTCCCTTGCAGGGAAGGGGGGAAGGGGGGTTAGGTCTCTTCGTCTCAAATCAGAAAATAGGACATTCAGCTATAGATGAGCCAAAATAGGGAAATAAAAATATATTTTGTTGGCTCAATGAACGAATCACAACCTCATAAATCATCGTTACGTAGTGAAGGAACCCGCAATATTGTTATAGGACAAAATATAAGCTCTATTAAATTACAACGTTCTAAAGAATTGCGTCGCAACATGACCCCAGAAGAGAAAATACTTTGGCAATGTTTACGCACAAATAGCTTAAATGGATTACATTTTCGGCGTCAACAAATTATAGATGGATTTTTAGCAGATTTCTACTGTCACTCTGCTGCATTAGTGGTAGAAGTGGATGGGAAAATTCATGAAAAGCAAATAGAATACGATGCTGAACGTGACAAAGTTTTTCTCACACGAGGATTGCGTCTATTGAGAATCAAAAATGAAGAAATAATAGACAACCTTGATAATGTTTTATTGCGTATAGCTAAAGCTTGTGAGACCTAACCCCTAACCCCTTCCCTACAAGGGAAGGGGAACAATAAAATACGGGTTTTAAAGCCTCTCTCCGCATCGGGGAGAGGTTTGGAGAGGGGGCTAGTGTATGTATTTAGACTTTTCAAACATCCTCTTAAAAATCCTACTATACAGTTGGTTTAAAAAAGTCTATCTTCCAAAAGTAGATTCTCTGTTCAAGAATGTGTTTTTATAGATATAAAATGGCTATATAAAAAATTAACAAAATATCGATAAGCTGAAAACACATTTATTAACTTTAGAAGATATTTTTGCAGAAACTCCTAATTTTGAAAGAGCAGTACTAGACCTTCCACCACTTCGTGATTTAAGCGATGGCTCATGGGCTAGGCTCAAATAAAGTGTAAACAGTAAGACACATGTATAATAATTGAGGACAGTATTTTCAGCTTGAAGCATGATGGAAAACGCAAACAGTATTTGGATTATGACTGATGAGACCCCTCAAATATCAGTTCCTGACGGTAAAAAAGGCGGAAATACCAGGAGTATAGGCTGGGGAGAAGAAACAATTCCTAACACAAAAGGTGTAGAAGCAGCGGTTCAAGTTGATGCTGAAAAATTAGAACAGGAAATGAGCCGTTTTCTGTTGGTTGTAGATAAAGTTTTTACTCGTGCTGAACAACAAACACAAGCTAAATCTGGGACAAAATCTGGAATGCAACTAGATGAAATTGAATTATCTGTAGAAATTAATGGCGAGGGACAAGTAAAATTACTTGGTAGCGGTACAAAAGCCGGAGGTAAAGGAGGAATCAAGCTCACATTTAGAAGAAAAACTGATAGTTAATCCAAAATCTAAAATCTAAAATGAGCAGATGGCAAAAAACTGGGCAATTACCATTGGTGTTAATCAATACGATTACCTGCAACCGTTAAAGTATGCCAAGCGGGATGCACAGTTAATACATGATTTTCTAGTTAATGAAGCCAGTTTTGAACGGGTTTATTTTTTCTCCGATGACTCCCCAGATATAGGTGGTAAATCGACACGTCCAAACCGAGCAAATTTGCGTCAAGTCTTGCGGGAATTATTTGAAACACCTTTCATGGGCGTCGGTGATAACTTTTGGTTTTTCTTTAGTGGACATGGAATGCGTTATGCTGACAGAGATTATCTCATGCCTTCCGATGGTAATCCTGATGATATCGAAGAAACGGCAATTCCTATTAATTTTGTCACCGAACGTTTGGGAAGATGTGGTGCAGATAATGTTGTCTTGATTTTAGATGCATGTCGTAATCAAGGAACTCGTGGTGAAGGATTGGGAAGACAAACAGCTGAAGTAGCTTGTCAAAAGGGAGTTATTAGTATTTTTGCTTGCAGTCCAAATGAATATTCTTATGAAATAGAAGCATTACAGCAGGGTGCTTTTACTAAGGCTTTCTTGGAAGGTTTAGGTATTCAAGGAAAATGCGCGACAGTTGAACGGTTAAATCAATATTTAAATTTTCGCGTACCAGAAATAGCACGTCACTATAATAAAGCAAAGCAAACACCATATATTATAGCTGAGCCTATTACTAAATCGCATTTTATCCTTGTTCCTAAATACGCTACACTTACAGATATTGCCACTATTAAAAATGATGCCTTTGAAGCTGAACTTAAGCAAGATTTAGATTTAGCTGAACAATTATGGATTCGTATTTTAGCGGCTTCTAGTGGTACATATTTTCAAGCAATCCAAGCGATTCAACGTATTGCAATTAATCGTTCAGCATTGGATAACTTAACTCCAAAACCACTTTATCCGCAAGATAAAAATATTTCTATTTTAGAACCTAAAGACGATAATAATCTTCCTCTCCCCTTATTAGAAGTTGTTGGAGATACTTCACAAAATGAACTAAGTAGCGAAAAAAGTCTCGACTACACGCAACTTGAAAATTTATTAAAAGCAGAAAATTGGAAAGAAGCTGATAAGGAAACAAAACAGATATTACTGAAATTGAGCAATCGAGAGACACAAGGTTATCTAAACTTTGAAAGCGCTTCAAAAATCTCTAATCAAGACTTGTATACTATAGATAAACTTTGGGTTGATTATAGTAGAGGACATTTTGGATTTAGTGTTCAAAAGCAGATTTGGCAAAGTATTGGTGGAAAAATCGGCGAATATAATGAAGAAATTTGGTTTAAGTTTGGAGAAATTGTAGGTTGGAGAAGTAAGCGGAAAAATCAAATTTTGTTTGTTGGTTGGACAACCAAAGAATGGTCTTGCTACTCTCAAATAAAATTTAGCCTTGATGCTCCAAAAGGTCATCTTCCACGCTTGTGGGATGAATGGAGAGACGGTATAGAACTAATAGTTATAACATCAAAAATTAAGTAACAATATAAAAAACTTAACTTTACTGTTGAAATATAGATTCCAAAATGATAAACACTACGTTCCAGTGCGTAAACATCTTACCGTTGGCGTAGTGTGCCTGAAGGGTATAAATATCTACTCTCCCTTCCCTTGGCTAACTTGGCTAACTTGGCGGTTCGTTGTTATGACTCTATTATAACTAAGGCGGGAATATTAACCGTAATTTGTTAAAATAGACAGAAAATTAAGTGAAAAAATAATCATGATTGAACAAAGTATAGTTAAAAACCAGCCTCCAAATAACCAAGCTGCCGCTCATAATGAAGTATCGATAATGGATATATTACAAGAACTTCAAGAAACCCCTAAAGAACACTGGTCAAATTTAGTTCAAATAATTCGCTTATTTCGTGAGAGTGTAACATCTAAAAATGAATTATCAAATTCTTCAGAACAAGAAAATCAAGAGAAAGAAGCTGGCCGACTCATCCAGCAACATCAAGCTCTTAGCAAATTAACCCAGGAATGGATAGAATCCGGAGACGAAAAAGAGCAAACAGAAACTTGGGAATATTTACATCAAAAGCTTGATGAAGACCGCCTCTCTAACCGACCACTGTCTTCATGAGTAAGATAGTAATATTGGATAGCGGCCCGCTAGGAATGGTCACAAATCCTAAAACAACTTCTACTGAATCTCAAGAATGTAAGCTGTGGCTAGATAATTTGCCTTTACGAGGCTACGAGGTAGCGTTACCTGAAATAGCAGATTATGAGGTGCGTCGCGAACTAATACGAGGTGGTAAACTAGCTGGCATTAAACGCCTTAACCAAATCAAAGTTGCTATTACTTATCTTCCAATTAGCACAGAAGTGATGTTGTTAGCTGCTCAGTTGTGGGCGGAAGCAAGACGTGCAGGGAAACCTACAGCAGACCCCAAAGCACTTGATGGAGATGTGATTTTAGCTGCACAAGCTAAATTAGAAGAAATCAAAGGTAATGAAGTAATAATTGCAACCACAAATGTTGGGCATTTGTCGCAGTTTGCAGATGCTCGTGAATGGCGCTTAATTTAATAGGGTGAAATATAATAACTTAGTAAAAGAGTTTAGTATTGGAAGTAGCAAAGTGATAATTCTTTATTCTTTGTACTTAATAATGACGGAGGTGTAGGAAAGACATAATCCCAAATAATAAGCACTATGTTCCATTGCCTACATACCGCCTCGGCATACATCTCTACTCTTCCTTCCCTCCAGCAAAACCCTAGATAAAATCTTTACTCTCTCAAACAAAAGCTGTTAAATTAGAAGAAAATAAAACATAAATAATAAATATGTCTGAACAAATTAAAGAGAAAGGATCCTTACAAGATAACTGGACAGAATCCTCTCAAGACTCTCTCGCATTAATAGTGCTAGAAATAGAGAAAATCCCTCAAGAGCATAGGTCAAATTTATTGCAAATTATTCGCCTTTTCCGTGAAAGCGTAACAATTAAAACACCAGTAGTAAATGCTACTTCAAAAGCAATAGACGAATTAACAAACCTAGACCCAATTGCTAAAGCTGCACGACAGCAAGCACTCTCTCAACTCCTAGAAACATGGGCAGAGAAAGGGGATGAAAAAGAGCACAAAGAAACCTGGGCAATTTTAAGTGAAGCTTTAGGTGTGAATAACAGTAGTATCTCCAGCTAATTGAGCCTTGTATGAGCAGATTTGTTTTAAATGATACTAAACTTCGGTTATTTATTATTTTTCAGTTTGATTTTCGCCTAAATGAGGTACAACCAAAAGTAGCCACCGCGAGTACTCCAAAAATCAAACTTGGTTCAGGAATAGCTAATGGTTTTTTTGCCAAATCTGCTCGGAAAATGCCTCTAGAACCATTGGTAAAATTGGCAAGAAAGGCAATCGCATTTCCACTCAAAGACTCGCGCTCCACAGACAGAGAAGATAAGGACTTACCATCAAGCAAATCCTTAAGGTCAATCACCTTAGTCAGTGTCCCACCTAAATTAGTATAAATTCCTTGTTGACCATTAGAGCCAATTGCAGAAAAGGCTACATTGCCGTTGTCAAGGGAAGGATTATCAAAACGAAGAAAGTTACCATTGCCATCAGGAATATTAATGGTAGTATCTGCTACCAGGCTCAGCCTTCCAGAAAGGTTGGTATATATCCCTTGTTGATTATTAGCTCCTGTAGCAAAAAATGCTACACTACCGTTGTTAAGTGAAAAATTACCGAAGTCGCTAAAGTTACCAATACCATTAGGAATGCCATTAGTGTTTTCAACCACGGCTTTCAGTGTCTCTCCCTCTCTAATATAAATCCCTCGCCTATCGTTAGAGCCTGTGCCGTAAAATGCTATACTACCGTTGTTTAACGAAGGAAAAGAACCGAAACTGAAAAATCTACCACTGCCGTCAGGTAAAGGAGTAGCGACGACAGGGGCAGACCGAGCCACATTAGATAAGCCAGGAAGAGTAGAATTGATTTCTTGTCGTGGTTCTCGACGCGCAGCATTGAAATAATAGGTAACATTGCCCTTGTCAAGGGAGGGAGGACCTGCGAAAGACCCGAAAATCGCACTTTCAAAAGAATTTAGTTTCCCACCAATGTTGGTGTAAATTGAATCTCCCCCTCGGATGGCTTTATAAGCAGAGAAGGCTACATCACTTCTATCGATGGAAGGGTTGGTGAGAGTGAAGAACTCGTTATCAGACTGACCAAGAGAGTTGCGGTCAGCTATGCGTTTTAAAGTTCCTCCCTCAGAAATATAGATACCGTCTTGTCCGTTAGAACCTTTACCTCGGAATGCAACATTGCTACCGTCGATAGCAGGGGCGCCAAAATCAGTAAAGTTACCACTACCGTTAGTAACAAGTGTGGAAGTGTCAGCGATTTTGCTGAAGTTAAAACTAGCTGCATCAGCTTCACTCCCCACTAGTAAGCTTAGAACTGTGACACTTGCACCCACTACCAGTGTCCTCAAAAGATTTTTGGTCATAAAAAATACGGAATAAAATACTTAAATTATTTTCGGAAATTTGGTAATTTTTTAATATTGTTTACAATTATTCAAATTTGACATATTTGACATCATATTGTATCGCTTCCTTTTCATTCCGGCTTGTTGCGAATGTTAACTAATCCTAAAGCACACCCCAACGTGAGGAGTGTAGACTTTGGTTCAGGTATTTTACAGGATGAATATGTTAGTCAAACAATTATTTAGGGAACCATAAGTATAAAGCTTTAATGGAGGGAGATACGGTGATGAAGGTAACTTCTGTGTGCTTGGGTTTGGTTCGTGCAATATTGACAAGTCAAGCAGTCTTACAATTGGTGATAATACTACTTGCCTGTGCCTCTGCCAATGCTCAAGTTACTCCTAACGGAAGCCTCAATACTACCGTCTCCCAAAGTAACAATAACTTTACCATAACTAACGGGAATCGTATTGGGAACAACCTTTTCCACAGTTTTAGCCAATTCTCAGTTTCCACCAACGGCTCTGCATTTTTCAACAATGCTTCAGATATCCAAAATATTTTCAGCAGAGTCACTGGGGGCAATATTTCCAATATTGATGGTTTAATCAAAGCCAACGGCAGTGCTAATCTATTTTTACTTAACCCCAGTGGAATTATCTTTGGTGCAAATGCCAAACTGAATATAGGTGGCCAAAACAGCATCCGGGAATGGCGGCAACATCGGCTTACAAGTTGGGAATTTGTTGCTGCTGCGCGATAATAGCCAAATCACCGCAACAGCACAAGGTAATGGTAACGGGGGTAATATTAACATCAATGCACCCATCCTTGTGGGATTGGAAAACAGCGATATTATTGCCAATGCTGTGAAAGGAAAGGGTGGCAATATTACCATTACAACTCAAGGTATTATTGGTCTAGAATTTCGCAATACCCTGACTCCACGAGTTGACTTCACCAATGACATTACCGCTAGTTCCAAATTTAGTGTCAATGGCACGGTGCAAATTAACAACATTGGTGTTGATCCTAATTCTGGCTTAGTTGAATTACCCGCACTTGGTCTGATATCCGTGATATCTCTGCATATCGAAAAAATGGCGCAGTTACAGCACAAATACCAGAATTTCCAGAAGTTCTTGTGCAAGCGACTTCTTGGCATCGCAACGCCCAAGGAAAAATTGAGTTAGTTGGAGATAAATCTTCTGCTCGGGTGCAACCAGTCTTAAGCTGTGCTGCTGTTACCAAAAGTTAATGATAACATACCAAAGAATTTTCGCTTTCTGATAAAATTTATAGGAGGCCTTTATGAAAAAATTCGGACTTCTATTTTTTGCAATCCTCTTAAGCCTTGTTTTTTGCTTGTCAATCAACGCAGCACAGCCAAGCTCTAACCCAGAACTGTGGCAAGTTTATCAGCAGTCACTCAAAAAAGCTAAATACGTTGACCTCACCCATACAATTACCCCTAAAATCCCTGTATGGTCAGGGTTTGCCTCGTCTAAGTTTGCACCCACCGTCAACCCGAAAACAGGTCAGCCATACACCTACAAAAAAGATGGCTTTGAAGCGACCCATTACGACCTATCTACCGACCAGCTTGGCACTCAACTAGACCCACCAGCTCACTGGAACCCCGACTACCCAGCTATCGATGAACTACCCCCAACATTTGCTGTTCGTCCCTTAGTGGTAATTCCCATTCAAGATAAAGTAGCTAGCGACCCCAACTATCACCTGACTGTCAAGGATATCCAGGACTGGGAGCGCCGTTATGGTAAAATTCCTGAAGGTTCGGTTGTGTTTGTGCGTTCTGACTGGTCAAAAGAATGGCCTAACCCTGAACTAGCTACCAGAACTAAATTTCCTGGAGTGTCACTGGAAGCTCTCAAATTCCTACACTTGCAACGCAAAATCCTTTTCCACGGACATGAACCCCTCGATACGGATAGTACTCCGACCCTAGAAGGAGAGGCTTGGCTTTTGAACAACGGTTATACCCAAGCAGAGGGTGTCGCTAATCTCGACCAAGTACCCGAAACAGGTGCCCTCGTGACAATTGGGTATCCTAAATTTAAAGGTGGATTAGGAGGTTATGCACGCTATATCGCTATCTGCCCACCAAGCTGGAATTATGGCGTATCGGTGGGTCAAATTTCGGAATCTCCTCTGCAAAAAGCAGATAAACCACTCTACTGGGATAAAAATCTTGGTGTTAGAGTCCGGTAAAGCACATTTTTAACTCAGAATGAATTGAAGCTTAACTATATATAAATTGCTAATTTAACGCAGCCGCTAAAATACCATAAATAATAAATTTATACAACTACTTCCAGGTAGTTTCATTTACGCTGCTCGTAATTTACTATCTTTTACTAAACTTTAACTAAAAATAAAATTAAGATTTTTCACACTACATCTTTGATAAAATACTTGGGTTTAATTTCCTAAATTTTAATTCGGGAATTACTTAAGGTAAATCTAGCCATGCCGAAAAAAGGTATACCAGAAGTCATCTTGAAGAATAAGTTTCTACAGTCTTTGCTTAGCAAAGTAAAAGATTTGACATGGCAGCAAGCTCTTGGGTATATATTACTATGCTGTCTGGCAACTCAGTGTGTGCTAACCAAAACCCCCAAATCACACACTCAACAACTATCAAAGCCAAGATTACCTCCCCTAGCATTACAAGTCACCACTAAAACAGTATCAACTCCAACCCCACCAAAAAAATTAAAAGCATCAATCCCCTCAGGTCCACTTCCTGAATGGGCTAATGATAAATCGTTACCACTTCCTTCTCGTCTAAAGGGAAAAGAAAACTCGGAAGTTGTCTACAATCTTAAAAAACCTTTACACTTCAAGCAGAGTAAAAAGTTGCAAGCAATTATTAAGGATACTATTAAACTTGCAAAAGAGAATAATTTACCAGCAGACCCTTTATCAATCACTCTAATAGACACAAAAACAGGTGAAATTGCTGGACATAACCAAGACGTACCAAGGTATCCAGCTAGTGTTGTCAAGATGTTTTGGATGGTAGCTTTATACGGACAAATAGAAAACGGGATTTGGGCAGATTCTCAACATTTTAGCCCGTTTTTGGCGAAAATGATAAAAGAATCAGACAATGAAGCAGCTAGTTTTGTTCTCGACCAAGTGACAAATACTCGCTCTCAATCAAGACTTAGCGAGAAGAAATATAAAAATTGGCAAAACAAACGCTCGCAAGTTAACCGATTTTTCCAAAAAGCAGGCTATAAGAACATTAATGTTATCCAGAAAGCCTTCCCCGTCTACTATATAGAACAGTCAGAACCAAATGGAAGTGAATCACAGCTACTTGGTGAACCAATTACAAATTGGAATAAGATAAGTAGTAGACACGCAGCCAGACTGATGTATGAAATCTGCTATACAAAAAAGGCAGTTTCTCCCAAAGCCAGCCAAAGCATGTGTGAATTATTACACAGAGATTTGAATTCCGATGTATGGAAAAAGTTGCCATACGACTTTAACCCCGTACAAAATTTATTAGGTCAGTCATTACCTGATAAAGAGGTCGAATTCTACTCCAAAGCTGGTTGGACAAATGTTGTCAGAACAGAAGCTGCAATGGTGCATCTCAAAAAACAAAAATCAGACTATATTTTAGTTGTTTTTGGAGCAGACCCCGCGTATGCTAATGACGGACAAATTTTTCCCGATATATCTCGTTTGATTTATCAACGAATGTCGAAATAATTCATAATTAATAATTCATAATTCATTGGAGATAATCATGAATACAACAAAATTTTTATCAATGTTCTGCGTTGGTATAGGTTCTTTACTTTTTCTGCAACATTTCTATACAAAATCACAAATAAATTCACAAAATGTTATCGAACAAGCAAATATTCAACCGCAAACAGTCGCTTCAAAATCAACTCTTAAATCAACTCCCAAACCTCAAGAGTCGCAACCAAGAATTGACCAAGCTAAATCTAAAAAACTTACCGATACAGCAAAGTTTTTAGCTGGAATAAAAGTTGATAGCAATAGTACCTTAGCTAAATTTCAAAAAAGCGATAGTTGGTCTAGACACAACGAATTTTTTCAGAATTCCTGGTCAAAGTTAGAAAGCAGACAATTAAAAAAAGTGAGAAAATGGTCGCGACAGCAGTTAAAAGCAATTAATGCGACTAACCCAAAAATATTTTATCCATTTAGTGGTCCCGATATTCTCTATGCTTATTCTTTATTCCCTAAAGCCAAAGAATATGTGATGGTAGGATTAGAACCTGCTGGTGATGTGAGTGATTTAGCAAAATTATCTGACGGTCAAAGAGATTGGAAATTGCAAGAAGTTAGAGGGTCTCTCTATGCAATCTTACAATTTAGTTTTTTTATGACAAATAATATGAAAGTAGACTTTAAGAAAAACGGAGTTCTACCAATATTATACGTATTTTTGGCTCGCACTAATAATCGTATACTTGATGTGCAAAATATTGGCATGGATAAAAATGCTAACATTAAACCATTCCAAAAAGGAATGATTCGAGGAGTGAAAATAGCCTTTGCACCAGAAGGAGAATCTCAAGCACGTACATTATATTATTTCTCCACGGATTTATCCAACGACGGTTTGAAACAGCGTCCAGAATTTAGTAAGTTTATTAAAAATTCAGATAAAAAAGTTACTTACTTAAAAGCTGCATCTTATTTAATGCACTCAGGAAATTTTTCTGCAATCAGAAATTTAATTTTAGATGAAAGTACCCATATATTACAAGATGATTCGGGTATGCCACTAAAAGCTTTTGATAAATCAGAATGGAACTTAAAGTTTTTTGGTGCTTATGATGGTCCGATTGGTTTATTTTCCAATAGTTACCAAGGAGATTTGAAAAGCGTCTATCGAAAGGGTAAAAACATTAAACCTTTAAATTTCGGTATTGGTTACAAATTTGGTGTCAACGATTCCAATTTGATGTTAGCCGAAACAAAAAATCTTTCAACCTCCAGATAAAAATGTAGAGACGCGATATAGTATTTCCCCCCTTCCCTACTAGGGAAGGGGGGTAGGGGGGTTAGGTCAGCATTATTTAATATTGAATCATGCTTAAACCAAAAGCCGGATGTTCTCCACCGATAGCTTCTTTGACAATTTGATTACAAATTTTTAATCCATTTTGGCTATTCGTGAAAATAACAATCCCTGAACCAGATTCATGATTAGCCAGAGTAAAACTTTTGAAAGTAACTAAATCACCCCAATGCCAAAAAAATCTCTCATCTCCGACTTTTTCCAAACCCCAACCTAAACCCCAATCTAAAAATTGATTGATTTGAATTTGGGGTTGCAACATATTAGTTAAACTATCTTCCGTAAGCATTGGACTATCAATACTTCCCGGTTTCATCATCGCAATCATAAATTTAGCATAATCTTCCGCTGTAGTACGCAAACTTCCAGCAGCGCTCCCTAGCTTTGGTTTACCCATTGGTAAAGCTCTACCTTTACGGTTATGTCCATCACTAGCAGTCGCTTGAAATGCAGATTGCCAAATTAAACTACTATTTCTCATCTGCAAAGGTACTAAAAGAGAATCATTCAAATATTGATGCAAAGGTTGTTGAGTAATCTCTTCCACGACCTTCTGCAAATAAAGAAACCCTTCTCCAGAATAACTAAATTTTGTTCCTGGTTGAAACTTGATTGTTAAAGGGTCATCCCCGCTCCAATTAGGAAAACCAGTAGTGTGAGATAAAACTCTACGAATAGTAACAAGTTTTATTCTGGAGTCAGATATATAAGGTTTAGCAGTATATTGTGTCAGGGGAGCATCTAAATCGAGTTTTCCCTGCTCCACCAGCTTCAACACCGCATAAGCAAACAAAGGTTTATTTAAAGAAGCTGCTGCAAATATCGTATCTTTAGTTACAATTTTTTTATTAGATGTACTTCTTACCCCGAATCCTCGACTCCAATAAAGTTCACCACTTCTAATCACAGCAACAGCCAAACCAGGAATTAAGGCTGTTCGCATCAACCTTGGTATTTGTGCTTCCAAATTAGCAATCGCATCATTTGCAGCGGAAATAGAACTATTGCGATGTAAGCTAAGTAAACTAAAAGAAGAAAGACCAATTAAAGCTTGAAATCCCTGACGGAGTAGTTTTCTACGGGGTAAATTCTCGTACATCTCTAGTAATTACGAATCAATATTATCTCCCCTTAAAGGAGGGGAGAGATGCGACTTTGAACAAACTCAAAGTCATTTGAAATATAATGCAAAATTAAACAGCCGCTTCCTCTTTAGGACAGTCAAACACAATCATCAAAGTCTCACCAGGAGTCCGTCGTAGCAATAATTGCATGTGTCCGTCAGCATCTGAACGACTGCGAAAGCGAGCTACAACTTCTCTTGTCATATCTGGAAGCATACGAGCGATAGCCCATTTATTCAGGCGTGTTTTATAACCGTTGGTAGACTGGGTGTCTGAATTGGATTGGATGTAATCTGTAGTTTGTGGCATGATAAATGTTATGCTTATGTAATTTAGTCAAGAGCGTTAGTGTTTCTCTTGGCGGGGATGCGCTAACGCCTTTTTGTATCGCTGACACCTTGTTATCACAGTAAATTTTGAACGTCAAGGGAATCAGAAGACTTTTTTTCAAACTCAGGTGGAACGTCCTAGTTTCGTACTTCCGTGACATTCCAAACAAATCTGGAAGCTTTGAGATTTAGTGCAAGAAAATTAATTAGCTTGCTTTTATCTCAATACGGAATCAGTGACTGCATCCCAAAGTACATGATGATTTTGGAAATTTGGTAAGGTGTCTTACCCCTCATACTTTCTCTATTGGATACTGATTATAATCAATGAACCGCTAGGAACCTCCAAACCCAACATTTACAGCGGCCATTCTGTTTGATTTACTAAATTACAAGAGTCTAACTTTAATAAGTGTTATTCCTTAGGTGCTTGCCTATGGTATTTTACCATACCCTGTGGAAGTTTTTTTGTATCATCCGCGAAAATATAGCCTAAAAAAGGCTTGAAATGTCTTAGTAGTAGGCTATTCCGCTTTGCGAGCAAAAATATAAAAAGTTATAATAACCTTATTTGCACTATGTTTGGTACTTAAATTACATCTTGAGCTAAAGGCACTAACATCATATACTTTACCTCTGGTATTGTATTTTCTTACAGAGGCGACGCATCTAAAATGACCACAGACGAACAATTGGCTCTGGAAACTGCTGACTCTGGTCAATTCAACCCGGACGAATGGGTCATAGATAATAATGGCAAAACAGCCCTCTCAATTCGCATTAAAGGCGAATGTCTTTTCAAAGAAGTATCTCCCTATCAAACTGTAGAAGTATTTGATACTCATGATAGAGGGAAAATGCTGACTATTGACCGCATGGTTATGTGTACCGAAACTGATGAATTCTCCTATCATGAAATGATTGTCCATGTTCCAATGCTTACTAATCCTAGTATTAAAAATGTATTAGTAATCGGTGCTGGCGATGGTGGTACAATTCGAGAATTGGTGCGTCATCCAGGAATTGAGAGCATCACAATGGTAGAAATTGATGAGGTTGTAGTGCGAGCATCAAAGCAGTTTCTACCCACAATTTCCTCAGCTTTAGAAAATCCCAAATTAAATTTACTTATAGATGACGGCATCAAATTTGTTAAAGACGCAGCCGATGCAGCCTATGATTTAGTTATAATAGATTCTTCCGACCCCGTTGGACCATCTGAAGGATTGTTCACGAAATCATTTTACCAAGATGTTCATCGTTGTTTGCGTCCTGATGGAGTTGTAAGCATACAAAGCGAATCACCAAATTTTCATCCTAAAGCATTTGTTGAACTAAACCAATGTCTTAAGCAAGTTTTTGGGGTCGAGCAAGTTCATCCTTATTTAGTGTTTATTCCCATGTATCCTTCGGGATTGTGGAGTTTAACTTACTGTTCTAAAAATGCTGCTCATCCAATCAATAATTTGGATTACGATAAATCCGCAAAATTTGCTTCATTACATAATTTACGCTACTACAATGCTGATGTTCATCAAGCAGCCTTTGCTTTGCCCAATTATATTAGCAGTATGATAAATAATTCTTAAGCGCAATAAAATATGATGCAAGAATATAATCCTAGTGGTGTTGGTCAAGCAAATGGCAATTTGTTTGGCTTACCATTTACTTACGAGTCAGCGAACCTAATCGTTTTTTGCGTTCCGTGGGAAGTTACGGTTTCCTACGGAGCAGGAACAGCTAATGCTCCCCAAAGAATTTTGGATGCTTCACCTCAGTTGGATTTATTTGATTTTGATAATCCTGATGGATGGAAGCAGGGAATTTTTATGATGGAAATTCCCCAGGATATTTTAGAGAAAAATAAATATTACCGTGGTTTAGCTGCAAAAATTATCGAGCGTTTAGAGCAAGGTCAACCTTTGACAGACTCACCAGATTTAACACCTGTTCTGACAGAAATTAATCAAGCTGGTCAACAAGTAAATCAATGGTTATTTCAGCAGTGTCAGCAAGCAATTAATAATAACAAAAGAGTCGCAGTTATTGGTGGAGACCATAGTATACCTTTGGGGTATTTCCAAGCATTAGCTGTCAAATACCCAAGTTATGGTATTTTACATATAGACGCTCATGCTGATTTGCGCGATGCCTATGAAGGATTTAAGTTCTCCCATGCTTCAATCATGTTCAATGCCATGAAGCTACCGCAGATATCTAAATTAGTGCAGGTAGGTTTGCGGGACATTTGTCAGGATGAGGTGCAAATAATTGAACAATCAAACAGGAGAATTGTTGCTTATTACGACCCAGCGATTAAGCAAAAGCTTTATTCTGGGACAACTTGGATGGAATTATGTAAAGAAATTATCAGCGATTTACCTGAATTTGTTCATATTAGCTTTGATGTCGATGGTTTAGACCCCAAACTTTGTCCAAATACTGGTACTCCTGTTCCGGGTGGATTGGAACTGGAGCAAACTTTTTGTTTGTTTCGTGAATTAGTAAATAGCGGTCGGAAAATTATTGGCTTTGATATTTGTGAGGTTGGTGATGCTGAGTGGGATGGAAATGTTGGAGCAAGAATACTTTTGAAGTTGGCAAATTTGATGGATTTATCATTGCGACGATAATTTATCATTGCGGGGTTAATGTAGAGACGTTACATGTAACGTCTCTACAGGTGGAAATTTTCAGCGTTGGGTTGGAAATTTTAGCCAAGACCAGAAGGTACATTCATCCTTTTGGTCTTTTTGTTGGTCACATTTCTTTTGATTCACCTCAGTAGATGAGGCTTTGTTACTAAATATGGTATTCTTTAATACTAAATTCTGGATGCAGATGAAACTAGATATGAACATGCAATAATAAAGGATTTTTTTCATTTTTTCAGCACCAAATTCAATTGTCTGACCAGTACTTAAGTATTTTCACTTAATTTAGCACCCCTGTATCACAAGTGTAAAGATTCTTCAGGTTGAACTAGATACATTATCCCAAGCTACTCTGAATAAATTTTTCAGGAATATGTTGAGAAGATTTAAGGATACCCAGACCTTCCTGCAACAATTTGTAAAATCTTACATTTGAGAATTATTGTTACCATTAAGATAAGTGCTATGTTGTCAATTTAGTTACAGTATTAATACTAAGTTAATATATATTTTTGATGAATTTTTACCAGTTAAAATTTTAGTGTTCTCAGTATTTAAAATTTTATTAAATTTTCGATACACAGATGCCGTAAGATTATTCTTTATCTGGCATCTTACACTTAATATAACCTCATGCATTCCGATTATTTAGAAAGAATTCTGACTGCCCGTGTATACGATGTTGCTCAAGAAACGCCGTTAGAGTACGCACCTAATCTCTCAATGCGTTTGAATAATAAAGTTTTGTTGAAGCGGGAGGATATGCAGTCAGTGTTCTCTTTTAAACTACGGGGTGCTTACAACAAGATGGCGAACCTGCTACCAGATATGTTGGCACAGGGTGTTATTGCAGCTAGTGCTGGTAATCATGCTCAAGGAGTTGCCCTTGCTGCTAGTCGATTGGGAACACGAGCTGTTATTGTTATGCCTGTTACTACCCCCGGAGTGAAAGTTAATGCGGTGAAAGCACGGGGGGGTGAGGTAGTTTTGTTTGGTAATACTTATGATGATGCTTACGGTTATGCGCGTCAACTGGAAGCTGAAAAAGGTTTAACTTTTATCCACCCTTTTGATGACCCAGATGTCATTGCTGGACAGGGGACGATTGGAATGGAAATTTTACGGCAATGTCAGCAACCCATCCATGCTATTTTTGTCGCAATTGGGGGTGGGGGGTTGATATCTGGGATTGCTGCTTATATAAAACGGTTGCGTCCGGAGATTAAAATTATTGGCGTTGAACCAGTTGATGCTGATGCGATGTATCAATCGTTGCAAGCTGGAAAGCGGGTACGCTTACCTCAGGTTGGTTTATTTGCTGATGGGGTGGCTGTGCGAGAAGTTGGGGAAGAGACGTTTCGTTTGTGTCAGCAGTATGTTGATGACATTATCTTGGTTGACACTGATGATACTTGTGCTGCTATTAAAGATGTTTTTGAGGATACCCGCTCTATTGTAGAACCTGCTGGGGCTTTGGCTATAGCTGGTGCTAAAGCCTATGTCGAACGCGAGCAAATTCAAGACAAAAATTTAATTGCAATTTGTTGTGGAGCGAACATGAATTTTGACCGTTTGCGTTTTGTTGCGGAACGAGCAGAATTAGGGGAACGTCGGGAAGCGATTTTTGCGGTGACAATTCCAGAAGAAGCAGGTAGTCTCCGTAAATTTTGTGAATGTATGGGTAATCACAATTTGACGGAATTTAATTATCGGATTGCGAATGAAAACATTGCCCATATTTTTGTCGGTCTACAAATCCAAAACCGTGCCGACAGGTTGAATATGGCTAAAACTTTTGAAGGGTGCGGGTTTAAAACTCTTGATTTAACCGACGATGAACTGACAAAATTACATTTACGGCACATGGTGGGGGGACACTCTCCTCTCGCTCACAACGAATTACTCTACCGCTTTGAGTTTCCAGAACGTCCAGGAGCATTAATGAAGTTTGTCGGTTCCATGAGTCCCGATTGGAATATCAGTATGTTCCACTACCGCAATAATGGCTCAGATTACGGCAGAATTGTAGTCGGAATACAGGTTCCACCCCATGAGATGGATGATTGGCAAGCTTTTCTTGATACTCTGGGCTATCAGTATTGGGATGAAAATCAAAATCCTGCGTACAAGCTATTTTTGGGTTAAAAATTTCACTCTTCCAATCCGAAAGAACCCCACCCCCAACCCCCTCCCCGCAAGCGGGGAGGGGGCTACGATTTTTATGCAGCTTGTGGATAATCAAAAATCAACTATTTTTGTTAGTTTATCGTAGCCCCCTCTCCGTTTACGGGGAGGAGGTTGGGGGTGGGGTTTTCAGGTGTGCTGGGGAAACATCGAATAATAAATCTTGATAAATTCATCAGAGATGTAACTATCAAATATCTATTAACCGTTGCAAATAAATAAGTTTAGACCGATGAAAATGCAAGATTATGCGTACGTGAAATAACAGTGAATGTAGACTTTTCATAAAGAAATTTTCTCTAGAAAAAACAAATTTATAATATAGATATTGCGCTGTTCCGTTATTTTTTAGAGTCGTAATATGAATTCTAAAACTACAATTTTTTCGATTGATGACGGTAGCATTAAAGGCATTCTACGCTTATAACTAAGGTTTACCTAGTTATTGTCGCACATACAACAGATTAATATTCCCAAGAGAAAATTTTTCGTAAGTATTCTCTTCCTTTGGAATGTCTATATAACTGCTTACACAAGCGGTGAGAATTTGTTGTGTTAAGAATTTCCGTATTCATTTTTTCATTTTCATTTATTAATTCAACAAAGGGAATACTCAAATGGATAGACGAAAGTTTTTAACTACTGCTACTTGCGCTAGTCTAACATCACTAATTGCATCTAAATATTTCAATAGTAGTTTCTCTGCACAAGATATAGACACAATGTCATTAGGCTCTTCATTTTCAGACATTGGTAATCTTTTAAAACAGAATAAAATCAATACTCTTAAAGATGCTGCTCGTAGTGTGAATAAATTCTATGGAACATCTATATCAGAAACAATCATTGAGCAAGATAAAACTTATGCTGCTCTTGTTGCTCGTGAATGCTCTATAGCAGTCACTGAGGGAGCATTCAAATGGATTGTGATTCAACCATTACCAGGACAGTTTAATTTTGCGCTAGCAGATAAGGCAATTAATTTTTGTGCCCGCAATAACATGAAATTACGGGCACATACACTTTTGTGGCACATGGCTAGACCTAGCTGGTTACCATATCCAGCATCATTAGCTGATGTTCAACGTCATTTTAATGCAGTAATGGGACGTTATCGAAACAACACAACACTGTATTCATGGGACATTGTGAACGAAGTTATTGCCGACAGTCCAGCAGAAGCTGAAGACCAAGTTTATGGACTACGTAAGGGTGTTAAACCAGAATATATCCGTGATGTTTTTCAGATTGCACAGTCGATTGACAGTAGTAAAGAATTCGTAATCAATGACTATGGTTGTGAAGATGCAGGTTAGAAACAAGACAAATATCTGAACCTTATTAGGTATCTTAAAAATAGTGGTGTCAAACTAGATGCAGTAGGTTTGCAATCACATATGTGGTTCTCGACAGGTTATGCTTGGAATGAAACTGGATTTAGAAATTTCCTTACACAATTAAGAAATACAGGAGTCAAACCAATTGTTACTGAACTTGACGTAATTATTGATACCCCATTGCCAAGCACAATATCCGAACTAGATACAATGGTTGCAAATGGCTATAGAAGATATTTAAACGCTTGTTTCGCAGGTGGAGTTGATACAATTATTAATTGGGGATTAAGTGATAAATATTCCTGGCTAAGACATCCTGATTATATACCTTGGAAATTGCGTTCATCTCTAAATTTTATTAGACCATTGCCCTATGATGTCAATTTGAGAGCCAAGTCAGCAAGAAATGCAATTTTACAATCTTTCACTAACACAAGATAGATTTTGAAAATCTGTGTAGAGACGTTACATGTAACGTCTCTACATTTTATTGGGGATAATTATTAGCTAAAAAATCCTCGGCTTCATATCGGTTTTTTAGATTACCATCCAAAGTAGCTGCTAATAAATCATCTAACATTTTCTTAAAATTTGGGCTTGGTTTGTAACCCATTTTCTTCAAATCATTTCCATTTAAAATAGGCTGAACGTGACGTAGAATGGTAAAATAGTGCCAGATTTTTTGTCGGATTACTCGTTTCTGTTGTATAGCAATTAAAATTAATGTAGGTAAATCATATTGCTTTAATAACTGCACCACTTGACTGGGATATTGACAATTAGTTAATGACTCAATTACACGAGTAGAATCCACTAAATTTTCTAATCTAGCAATACTATCCTCCGGTAATTGCAAATTCCTTGCGACTTTTCCCCGATATTCTGGTGCAAGGTGAGCAATAATTGTATCTAAACGCATTTGCCAATGAATTATATTTAAATTTTGTTGCGGGTCAAAACGTCGCAAACAAAGTTCTAATAAACGTAATTGCCGTAATAATTCATCATCTAATTTCAGACTATGATGAACACACTTTAATGCTCCTAATTTTTCTAATAATTTTAAAGCCTCTTTCCAATAAGGAGTTTGGAGAATATATTTCAATTCAGCCTTCAACCGGGTCTGTAGTGCAGGAGTACGGTTATTTTCTTGTGCGGTGCGGTCATAAACGCCACTATTAATAGCATATCTAATATATTCTTCGGTCTGCTGTTCTATCTCAAACCCAAATCGCACAGCAAAACGCACACCCCGATATATACGGGTGGGGTCTTCAATAAAACTGTTTGCGTGCAACACCCGAATTTTTTTGGCTCGTAAATCTAATAAACCATTAAAAAAATCCAGTAATTCACCTGCACGAGGAGAAGTTAATCGCAATGCCATCGCATTTATGGTAAAATCTCTACGATATAAATCTTGACGGATAGAACTCGCTTCAACTTCCGGATTCGCTGCTGGATAAGGATAAAATTCCGTTCTGGCTGTGGCAATATCTACCCAAAGGGAATCTAGCTCTGGGTCTTTGTGCCACAATAAGGCTGCTGTCTGAAAAGCTCCGTGAATTTCTAAACGTGAAGACGGGTGAATTTTTTGGATTTCTTTTGCTAGTTCAACCCCAGCACCTACATCTGCTGAAGTCGCAAATCCATCGACTACTAAATCGATATCCTGTATCATCAAGCTTTTAACATCATCCGATGCCATCAATAAGTCACGCACTGCACCCCCAACTACATAAAGATTCCACCCACGTTTTTCTGCTGCTTGGGATGCTTGTGTTAGTAATTTCCACAAAGTTGGTGCAAGTCGTGCTTGTAATTCAGCTAAAGTGGGATGTCTAATATTTTCCCTGATTCCGCTTGTTTCTTCTTTGGATTTCCCTCGCATTTCTTCCTGATGTAACTCCCTTAATATATCGGTACGAGTCACAATACCAACTAAATGATTATTTTCTAGAACAGGTAACCGTCCAATATCATAAGCGACCATCAACGTCTCTATTTGTGGCATTGTGGTATCAGCAGTTATTGTTTTCAAGTTAGTTGTCATGTACCCTTTTACAGGAGCATGGCTAAAGCCGTGATGCAAAGCAATATCTAGGTCGCGTCGTGAAATAATACCATTAAGTTGTCCTTGAGCATCGACTACACATAAACCGGAATGTCCATAGCGTAATAGTATTCTTTGTGCTTCATCTATAGTAGTTTCTGGACGAATGCTGCGAACTGGAGATGACATTAAATCTCGTGCTGTCAGAGGATGAGGAATTTGTTTTTTCAGTTTTCCGACCAATTGCTCTAAAATTTCTTGTGAATTTACCCCCCGTAAACTCAATGATGCTGCTTGGGAATGACCCCCTCCCCCAAAAGGTTGAAATAACTCGTTTAAATTCACATTTTTGATTTGCGAACGTCCGATAATTGTTAAACGAGTCTTCTCATTTTCCGATTGGATTTCGTTAGCCAACAACAAAGCATCAATTTCGCTTAAAGAAACCAACTGGGAAGCCAAATTGGATAAACCAGGGACAAAATCATCTGTTTTTAAAATTACCCAAGCAAACGTATATCCACTCACATATAAATATTGGAGATTTTCTAAAGCCTGTTTCAAAAGTTGCTGTAACTGCGGCGATAAACCAGGGTCAAGATACTGATTAATCACAGGTAAACTAGCCCCCTGCTGCATCAACCAAGCCAAAGCCAAAGCATCTCGTGCTGTGCTAAGGTCAAAAGTAAGGGAGCCAGTGTCAACATGAATACCCAAAGCCATCACAGTAGACTCGGCAACAGAGAGTGTAATATGCTGCTTTTGTAATTCTTCTACAATTAAAGTCGTAGCCGCTCCCACAGAAGCAGTATGTACATGTGTTGCAGGAATATCAGAATTTTTTTCTAAGTGGTGGTCGTAAATAATTATTTCTTGAAGATGGGGTAAATCGAACCATTCAGCAGCCTTACCTAAACGGTCTCGTTGTTGAGCGTCTACCACAGTAAGGGAGCGAATTTTGTTGGGATTAACAGAACGTCTTTCAATAAGAGAGTATTCATCACGATGTAATGCCAAAAAATCTCTGACTGGGGGGTGAGCACCACCAGATAATACTATTTTACTACCAGGCTTTAAGCGCGTTAACCCCACCGCTGCTCCCAGAGCATCAAAATCAGCCGTAGTATGACAAAGTATTAAGTCCATAAATTTGTTGACAGTTGACGGTTGACGGTTGACGTTTTGCTTTTATTCATTTTTATTTTATTTAAAATATATGTATAAAGCCATCAGCCATAGGTCACCAGTCAACAGTCAACAGTCAGCAGTCAACAGTCAGCAGTCAACAGTCAACAGTCAGCAGTCAACAGTCAACAGTCAGCAGTCAACAGTCAACAGTCAGCAGTCAACAATTAACAAAAATGATGAATTTTCTGATACCTTAACAAATAAGGGAAAACAGTCAGTGTTGCCTTGTAAAATATCATAATCTTTAGTAATTCGCGGTCTTGGGAGAACGGAAAATGACCATAATATTCCAAATTGCTCTATTCGCTCTAGTTCTTACGTCTTTTGCGCTAGTAATTGGTGTACCAGTTGCTTATGCTACTCCCCAGAACTGGATTGAATCCAAAAAACTTCTTTGGGTTGGCTCTGGAGCTTGGTTCGCCTTGGTGATTTTAGTCGGTGTCTTAAACTTTTTTGTTGCCTAAGGACTCTTTCACTTAAATCTAAATCAATAGCACAGAAACAGAGTAACCAAACAGGAGCAGATTAGGGAAAGTCTTTTCTGCTCCTGTTTATTTGGATAAACAAATGTATATTAAGCAAAACCTATATTTGATTCAGAGGCATTCATGGCAGTTTTTGAGGGAAATTTTACTAATACACAACCTTTACGGTTTGCGCTGGTGATTGGTAGATTTAATGATTTGGTCACCACCAAATTGCTAGAAGCTTGTCAAGATTGTTTGAAACGCCACGGTGTAGATGTTAACCCACAAGGTACGCAAGTAGATTATGTTTGGGTTCCAGGTAGTTTTGAAGTACCTGTGGTGGCTCGTCAATTGGCAATTTCTAATCGTTACGATGCAATTGTTTGTTTAGGGGCTGTTATTCGGGGACAAACACCCCATTTTGATTATGTCTCTTCTGAGGTCGCTAAAGGTATTGCGGCTGCTAGCTTCCAAACAGGGGTTCCAGTTATTTTTGGTGTTTTGACAACCGATACAATGCAACAGGCTTTAGAACGGGCTGGTATAAAAGGAAATTTGGGGTGGGAGTACGCGATGACCGCTTTAGAAATGGGAAGCCTGATGAAGCAATTGCGGTCTAATCCAGCACAACAACATTCTGTAAATTCTTTACCAAACTCCGCTCTTAAAAGTGCGAATATTGGAGATTTTTCCCCAGAAGTTATGGAAGGGGGTACTTAAAACCAAACAAAACCACCCATAAATTCTTCTCTTCTCTTCTCTTTTCTTTTGTGGGGTGGGCATCCTTGCCCGCCCGTGTATGCCAAGAAAAAAGTTAAATGTGGGATAGCCTATACTCAACATTTTTTTAAGCTGCTTGTGTCATTTAGCAAAGACACTCAGTAAAACTGGTCCCATTATGTAATGGTGTCCCAAACATGATAATCCCACATCCGAACCTAAATTTTCGCGCTCCTGCTTGCTGTAAAACCTGACTTTAGCTATGGATAGGTAAGAACTTGGTAATGCTGAATCAACCAAGTAAAAGCGTCCACCTTTTTTTAGCACTCGCGCTACTTCGCTAAAAAACTGTTGTGGTTCTGGGTAATGCAAAAAACTAATGGTGTTAAAAACCGCATCAAATTGATTTTCAGCGAAAGGCAGAGACTCTGCTTTTCCTTCAATAAAAATTAAACGTGGGTGGTGGTTGTTTTTTTGTCGTGCAACACGTAGCATTTCGGGGGATAAATCTAACCCGAAACCGCGCATATCTGGGAAATTTGCAGCAAGTCGGTTAAGCAAGCGTCCGGTACCACAGCCAATATCCAGCACGTCGGATTTGGAGGGTAAGTCAACAAATTCCAGTAACCGCTTATGAACCGCTTGGTAAAAAATTGTCAGAAAGAAGAAGTCGTAGCTGGGTGCCCACAAGTCAAAAAGTCGTTTTTTGTTGCTGGTAAATTCGCTGGTCATCTAAAAATCTCCAGAGTTGTTGACTAGTAAACTGGGGTTGATTTTCTAGTTTAGTTCCTACTCAGGGCTTCTTGGTCGAGAAATAATGAAAAAAGGGTTGACAAAGCATGATTATTCTGCCAATATTAGTAATGTAATGAGTTTGCGGGTATAGCTCAGTGGTAGAGCGCAACCTTGCCAAGGTTGATGTCGCGCGTTCGAATCGCGTTACCCGCTTCTTAATCAAACTCCCTAAAACTAAGCGCTTTAAGCCTTTCAACGTTTAAAATACTTTTGAACTACAGTCTTTTTGATGTTGATTCAAAGTATTCTTTGGGTTAGTTTGGGTAGTTTTGGGATTAAATTGGGCGTAAATTGGGCGTAAAATTTAGGGCTAATTTTGGCTTAGGACTTAAGACAGAGTAAACGCACTTCGATTTCGGACGTCTTTCCTAGCAAGGTGTCAACTAATCAAACTCATCAAGTCCACATGCGTAGCTCTTTGACTGTAAGCATTTCAAAAAAAATGTAATTGTCATTGAGCAGGTAATTATTGGAACTGATGCAGGTAAACGACTTAGAAAAGGATTGAAGACTCAAGAACGGAGAAAATTTCCTTGTAACGATTCGCTGCAGTCACTACTAAAGTCAATAAAGCCTAGTGCTACCTCAAGAGTTTTTGCAACTAAAAGCTGGTGAATGTCCGTTAACTGTGCAGGAAGTTGAGGCAGTTAGATAGCATATATTTGCTGCGTGACGTTGGTTGTTTATACTAAACATCTTTGATAAAGAATGTAAGTTATAATAATTAACTTCCCTTTCTTTCTTTTGGAATAACTTCTAATAACGTACCCATATCGCACCCAAAAAAGTCGCACAATACGGCTAAGGTGTCCACATCGTAGCGCTTTGCGGAGTTGTCGCATAACCCTTTAATAGCTGCATTTGTTAAACCTGTTGCAGAAGCCAAACCTGTCCTAGTCATGCCTTGAGCATCAATTAAATCCTGTAAACGGCAACGAATCTTCACTTTGGACTGCTGTACAGCTTTCCTGTCGTCTCTTTTCGTGAATTTTGGTGGAATCGGAGAATTCATTAGCATCGTTGTCATTTATAACATATACCAACATTTTTATTGTCGATTAAAATTTCAGCAAATATTACGATATATGAATATGTAAACATATCGGCTAAACGGTATAATAAAACATATATAGAAGGCGACAGCAAGTTCTTGGCGGAATAACTATCGCCCTCTAACGAAGAGACCTTTATATGAGGTCGGCACTTAAGGTAAGGTGAGCATATTACTTTAAGCGTCAACATAAATATGGTTTTTTAAAACGTCAGGTTAATGGTGTTATATCTTCTGCAATTGGGAGAATAGACTCAGCTTCAGAATGTAGAGCAAATCATATAAAACAACTAGAAGGTAAACTTAAATCAGCATTAGAGTGGGTAAAGAAATCACTTAAAAAACTCTTGCTCGCCGAAAAATTTTACTTAAAACCCAACTGGATAAACTCAAAAACGGGATGTAATTATCCATTAAGTTGTTGGTTAAGTGATGGTCTGACTAATTGGCAAGCCTTGAGAAAAAATATTCATCATAAAAAAAGATATATTGCTAAACTTCAAAAACAAATTGCCCATTTAAAAAAAGCCCCACTAAGAGTAAAAGTGCCTAAAAGTGATATATTTCTTGTTGGGTCAAAAGATGAAACCTGTGGTAACCAAGTATGCCAATGGGATGGTGACTTAATTACTATTAGAGTACCCAAATGCTTAGAGTCTAATTTTGGAACCCATGTTCAATCAAGAATTGGTAATTTTGGGAGAAAAATTCTCGCTTACCTACATCTGGAGCAAAAACATGGCACTTTTATCGTAAAGATGCTAAGTGGACTGTTGCTGTACAATTTACTCCAATAAAAGTCAAAAAGCGTACTCTTGATATTAAGTGGGGAGCGATTGGAATTGATATTAATCCAAGTTCAATTGGCTGGGCTTATATTGATTACCAAGGAAATTTAAAACTACAGGGTTGAGAATTGATAATTATAATTAAGGAACGTGCGACAGGCGAGCAGGTCGAGCAAATGCTGGAAACTTTGAGAGTTTATATCAAGGTTGTAGTTGACATCGAACGTGGCATATTAGCAGGAGGAGGAGAAAAACACGCTTGGTGCGAGGCTGTATTACTAGAAGATGGTAGCAGGCAACGAGATATCTGGGGTGCCAATTGGACTCCATTTAATCAGTCGATTGATTATGAATCGATTATCAATATTCGTCCAAGTCAGAACAATCGCTCAATGATTATTCAAGACCCTGCGATAAAACAACGTGTAAAACGAATTACAGAGGATTTAATCGGTGGATATGAAATCGAATTTAGATGAAAAAAAAGCACGCTTCCAAAACGAAGATATTCCCCATCGTTTAGGACATATAGCTTCAAACTTAGCCCGGGTTCGTTCGTTTTTTAATAGTGCTTTCAAAAAAGGTGTAGAAGTTGTAATAGATGAGACAGAGTGGTTTATTGAGTGGATAGCAGCCGAAATTGAACCAGAGCAAGCAGAAGAATTAGTTAATATTCAAGTTCAACTCGTGCGCTGGCAAATAAATTTAGACCATATTTTGTTAGATGAACTTCGTCGAACGGAGACAGCCAAACAAGCAGAAAAATACTCACAAAGAGTTTTAGATATGTCAGGTTTACTTGATTCCGTGGCCTAATATTAACAAAAAAGGTAGAGGGCAAGAATCACTTATGCTTGCTGCTATGTATACAAGTATATTTCTTGCCCTGGCACACAGGTCAACACACAGTTGTTACGGGAGCAATGCGATTTTGTTAAATTTTAAATTTTGTACGCGAAGCGTTCCCGTAAACCGGAGGTTTTTCCGAAGGGTAGGGTATTTTGAATTTTGAATTTTGAATTGATGTAGTGTTTCCCTCACAAATCCAAGCTCCCCAGTAAAAATCAAAATCAGGGTCTGCTATGACCAATGGTACATCACCTAAACGCTGTGGCTGTATTTGGTTGCGTAAAATATCTCGTCCAACACCGAGGTAGTTAATGGTATATTCATCCATTAATAGATTTGTATTCGTTGCATCAAGAGGCAATATTTGAAATGGAACTAAGTTTAAGTTTGCATCTGGTGCAAAGATTAAATGTTTATACCCATTAATCAAATGACGGATAGGTTGAAAAAGCGCTTCGCTGAGTTGAATTGCTGTGCTTGAATCATATGGTTTAATTTGGAACTTAGGTAATTGTGCAGCTTTTTTCTGAAATCCTGTCGTTTCTTCTTCTTGATTATTATCAGAAGCTTGTAAGCGAAAAGATGAAATTAAATCATTAATAATTTGGGCTGAACCTAAATCTACCATTTCTACCGCATCCGGTTGTCCTGGAGGTAAAATAAATGCTACATAGCGGGAAGGAGACCATAATGAGTCTTCATTTGCATGAATCGCACGAAAGTTAAACACACCGAAGCAGACAAACTCAACTAAAATCGAATTTGGGGGTAGTGCGGATGCAACAGCTTTACGGTCAGCTATCTGCTGGGATAGACTAATTTCTGGTACTTGAGAAGCGAGTTGTTTTTGTAAACTATTATATTGCGCTTGTAATTGTGACAAGTTTTGTTGATGAGCAGTTAAGTCACTGACTTGAAAAGCTGATAAATTCAGGTGTATTAACTGTGTACTTAGGTCGCTCAGTTCGCGGAATTTTTCTGTAAGATGAGGATACCTTCCGCTGTAAAGAGCTTGGTTTTGAGCAGCAAGGGCTGATGCTGTTAGTGCTTTGCGTTTTAGTACTAAATCTAATGCTTCTTGTTTGGCTATAGTGGAGTCTGGTAGGTATGTGCAAACGAGGGAGAGAAATAAATCAAAATTAGCTCTGAATTCTTTGGAGAAAAGCAATACGGTCATTTTCCGAACTAAATGCAAAAGCTTGACTTATAATTTTGTCATTAATGAGGCTTGCTTGTACGCGATATGATAAAGCTTCTTCGGGACGATTGCTAGCGGTGAATACCGTCGCTAAATTGTTTAAACTACGTGCAACATCGGGGTGTGAATTACCCAAGAGACGTTTCCTAATTGACAAAACTTTTACATATATTTCTTGGGCTTCTTGATAGCGTCCTTGAGAAAAGTATACCTCGGCAAGATTATTTAATGATAGTGCAATATCAGGATGCTCTGTTCCTAAAAATCTTTCTCTAGTTTTCAATACTTCTAAAAGCATTTTTTCTGCTTCTTCGTAGCGTTCCAGACATCCGTATAAAGTTGCCAAATTATGCATACAGTTTGCTATTTCTGGATGCTCGGAACCAAATACATTTTGTGTAATTATCAGAGCTTCTATCAGTAAAGGCTCTGCTTGATTATATTCACGCTGAGCATCGTATAAAACAGCTAAAGAATTTAAGGTACGTGCAATATCAATATGTATATCTCCCAGTAGCCTTTTCCTCATAGAATAAGTTCCTAAGAGAATATTCTTTGCTTCTGTGTACCGTCCTTGAAAGCGATAAACCTCAGCAATACAAGCAAGACTATCAGCAATATCTGGATGTTCTGAACCTAGTATTTCTTTTTTTATTGCTAATGCTTGTAAATGTTTTTGTTCCGCTTCTGAATAACGTCCTTGCAAGCGATAAAGTTCAGCCAAATTATTTAAGCTGCAAGCAACATCAAGATGAGAGTCACCTAGCAAGTTTTTCCTCATAGCTAACGCTTTTAGATGTTTTTCTTCTGCTTCTGAATAACGTCCAATAGATGAATAAAGAGCAGCTAAACCATTTAAGCTACTTGCAACATCATGATGTTCATCTCCAAATAAAAGTTTTCTTAATTCTAAAGCTGCTAAAAAATTTGATTCTGATTCGGAATAACGTCCTTGTAGACGATATATTTCTGCTAAATTACCAAGACTCATGGCAATATCTGGATGTTCGGCTCCTAGTAGACGTTTTTTAATTGCTAAAGCTTCTAAATGTTTTTGTTCTGAAGAAGAAAAACGCCCTAGTTCTTTATAGACTTCCCCTAAATTATTTAAAATTTTGGCAATATGATGTTCCTCAATAAAATTTTGTAATATTGCTAAAGCTTGTAAATAATTTTCCTCCGCTTCTAAGTAACGTCCTTGGGAATGGTAGAGCGCTGCTAAATTATTTAGACTCTCAGCTATAGCGGGATGCTCGTTTTCAAAAATACTTTTTCTCATCTCCAAGGATTCTAAGTATGTTTGTTCGGATTCTTCTAACCTTCCTTGGGATTCGTATAGTGCTGCGATATTATTTAAGCTTTCTGCAATTTGTGGATGGGAATCTGAGAAAATTGCTTTTCTCATCGCTAAAGCTTTATCAAGTATTTTTTCTGCTTCTGGGTAACGTCCTTGTTGACGGTATAGCTCTCCCATACTACATAAAAGAGTTGCTATTTCCTGACGTGATTCTTCGTAGTGGGCTTTCCAGATTTTTAAGGCTTCTAGATATTTTTGCTCTGCGCGTATATTGCCCTTGGTGATAGTAAAAAGATGCCAAATTATTTAAGCTTTGTGCAATGTCTGGATGAGATTCTCCAAACAAGCTTTTTCTCATATTTAATGTTTTCACATACAATAATTCTGCTTCTATATATTGTCCTTGTATGCGATATAATTCAGCTAAATTATTTAAGCTATCTGCAATTATTTCATGCTCTTGTTGTAAAGTGTCTGCTATATTAACAGCTTGTTTGGCAATATTTAGTGCTGATTCCAGGTTCCCTTGTTCACAGAGTTGTACAACCTGTAGGTTAAGATTATTTAATTGGATTAAAATTTCTTCTATATTTTCCATATTTTTATACTTAAATGTATTATTTTGTTAAAGTATAATTTGTATAAAAAACTTTGCAAGTACCATTATTATTTATATGTTTTGTTAAGTCGTTTAGGTGATTTTCTTCTAATTGTAAGGGGTCATCACTTCCTTCGGGTAGCCAGTCAAATTTAGGTGGTTCGTTGAAAATTACTGCTAAAATTTCTTCTCGACCTGGCTCACCTTCTAAGGGGAAAGCTGTTATTGGAGAATCCTGCTGAGGTAAAATAGTTTTGCCATCATGCAAGTGAAATTGTGGAGCAAAGCAGGAGGGACAAAAACAATATACTTCTCCGGATGTATCTTTTTGCAGTAGGATTAAATATCCTGGGGTTGACAAATCAATTTTTACTTGGATGTAGCTGCCTAAGCGTACGGATTTCTCATATTTACTGGGTTTTTGCTTTCCCCATCCCAATGTTTGTTCTTTTACTACAACTAATCCCATTTCTTCCGTTGGAGAGCCGAGTGTTTGTAATTGTCGCCAAAGTTTGTCGAGTGGTTCTTCTCCTGGTGCTGCGGTTTCTTGCGGGTCTAAATTTAGTTCTTCACAAATCTGAAAAAATATCTCTCGCTCAACAGGTTTACCGTTAAAAAAATGGTTGATAGTTGACCAAGATGCTATTCCACGCACGTCAGCTAACGCTTTTTGAGATAGATTTTGGTGCTCTAAAGCACTTTTAGCCTTTTTGATACCCTCTGGTGATGCAATTAAGGAACGCTTTGGCATGATTTAACCCAAAAAGCTCTTATTTCTAAGTCATACACGAAGTCATATATCTACGTCAATAACTCATATAAAAAGTAATATACGCGCTTGCAACAATTAATTTAAAAGGTGAAATGTCAAAGAGATATTAGTTACACCAACTAAACATCAAAACTCTTGTGGGGTGGGCATCCCAAACCCCGTCAAGTTATATTTCACTCATTCACTCAAAATCCGCTGTAATTTTTAATGAAATCATGGATTTTTCTCTAGAACTACTTAAAGCTGCGTGGTTACAAGTCCGCGTGGGAACTAAGTCTGCGGGTGTGGATGGTATTTCTGTTGACTTATTTGAGTCGAGTGCTTCTGAGCAATTACGGAATATTCAACACCATCTCCACAACGAAACCTATATTGCTAGTCCTGCTAAGGGGTTTTATATAGCGAAGAAAAACGGTGGTAAGCGTTTAATTGGTATTCCTACTGTTCGGGACAGAATTGTGCAGCGTTTGCTACTTGATGAATTGTATTTTCCCTTAGAGGATACCTTTCTTGATTGTAGTTACGCTTATCGTCCGGGACATAATATTCAGCAAGCGGTACATAATTTACATCACTACTATCAGTATCAACCGAAGTGGATTATTAAAGCCGACATCGCAGATTTTTTCGACAATATTTGTTTGGCTTTGCTGTTAACTTTTTTAGAAAAACTACGGCTTGAACCTGTTTTAATCCGATTGCTGGAAGGACAACTCAAGTCGGGAATTGCTATTACTGGCAAAACCAATCGTCCTGGTAAAGGGTTGTTACAGGGTGGAATACTCTCTGGTGCGTTGGCTAATCTCTATCTTACCGACTTTGACAGACGGTGTTTGAGTCATGGAATAAACTTGGTCAGGTATGGAGATGATTTTGCGATCACCTGTGAAAGTGAGGCAGAAGCAAACAGGATTTTAGAAAAAATCAGCCTGTGGTTGGGAGAAGTCTACTTAAAGCTACAGCCAGACAAAACCCACACTTTTAGCCCCGACTCGGAGTTTACTTTTTTGGGTTACAGCTTTGCGAAGGGAAAGGTTTACGCACCTCCACCAGTGAAACCCGCACAATCCGGGGAGTGGGTAGTTAACGATTCGGGTACACCTTATTTCAGAAAAAAAAATCGCCCTGCGAAACCTGTTTCTCGTCCTCCTAAAGCTTGCAGCATCGATAAACCAATTAATTTCCCTAGAGCATCGATTTCTCATTATTGGCAGGAAAATATGTCAACTCTATATATTACCGACCAAGGTGCGTATCTGAGCATCAAAAATCAGCAATTTAATGTACTCTACCAAAATGAACTTAAGATAAAAATTCCAGCTAACCGTATCAGTCATGTTGTGGTATTTGGCTGCTGCACTGTTTCTAATGGGGTAATAAAAATCTTACTGAGATGTAGAATTCCTGTAATCTATCTTTCCCAGAAGGGAAGATATTATGGTAGGTTAGAAACCGATGGTTTGGCAAAAGTAAAATATTTAGCGCGTCAGATAGAGCGTTCTAAAGATTCGGAATTTGTCAAGAAACAAGCTGAAGCGATTGTTTGGGCAAAGTTACATAATTCGCGTGCATTACTTTTAAAATTAAATCGTCGTCATTCTTCTAAAATGGCTAGTTCTGCTATCGATTTAATCGCTGATTTGATGGATAATTTATGCCAAGCTGAATCAATCGAAATGTTGCAAGGTTATGAAGGAAAAGCTGCAACGCTTTATTTTCAAGCTTTAGGTTCTATGTTTACCGGAGAATTTGCATTTGACAGGCGTACAAAACGTCCACCAACTGACCCTATTAATGGTATGCTGAGCTTGGGTTACACTTTGTTAAATCAAAATATTTATTCCTTCATTCAAGCTGTGGGATTGCATACGCATTTTGGGAATTTACATGTACCGCGTAATAATCATCCTGCATTAGTATCATATGTTACAGAGGAGTTCCGCGCAGGTATAGTGGATTCACTAGTTGCTTATTTAGTTAATTCTCATGTTTTTACTATAGATGACTTTACAAACCCTGATGAAAAAGGTGGTGTGTATTTTCAACCACATGCACTGAAAAAGTTTCTCAAGCACTGGGAGGAAAAGTTACAATCAGAAATTACACACCCTTATACTGAACAAAGGTTACCTTTTCGTCGTGTTATTGAGCTACAGGTATGGGAGTATGTTGCTTGTTTGATGGGAGAAGTGGAGGTTTATCGACCGATGATTTGGAAGCTTTGAGAAGAAGGGGGAGTGATACCAATTCGCAATTCGCAATTCGCAATTCGCAATTCGCAATTGCGAAATCCAGCTTTGACAAGAGTTTCAGAATTTGGATTATGTTTCAAGATTTTCGTGAATTGGTATGAGGAGTAGGGGAATAGGGCGATTGATTAGTTAACTTTATCATTCTGCAGGTTATTGATAAGCATCTGAGGGATAGACGCAATGGCTGAAACCCCTATTATTTCGTTGTATCCCTCGGATGGCTTACTGGTTAAGGATTTTAGGAGGGTCGAAGGTGAGTTTGTTGAGAACTATTTCTATTTGTGGAGTGCTGGAGTTGACCCCTTCAGATTTAGGGCTGTATAATCCTTATAGAGTAAGGATTTCAAATGCTTACCCTTTTGGCTTTTTATAAGTCGATAAAAATGGAAACAAAAATTCCTCGATTAGTTGCCTACCTCTATCATACTCTTTTGGCTTTTTATAAGTCGATAAAAATGGAAACTTTTGCATAAAAATAACCGCTTCGATAGAACGAACCATCACCTTTTGGCTTTTTATAAGTCGATAAAAATGGAAACGATCAAGAAACTTCTGGGAATTTCCAACCCAGCTTCTTTTGGCTTTTTATAAGTCGATAAAAATGGAAACCTTCCTCGGATCTATACTCAACACCACATCTATAACTTTTGGCTTTTTATAAGTCGATAAAAATGGAAACTTTGAGAGGCATCAATATTTTGCAAACTCATAAGCTCGCTTTTGGCTTTTTATAAGTCGATAAAAATGGAAACTCTGCACACATTGGATGTTCCGGTTGTGCCATCCGCAATATGACATTGGTATCAATTAGAACAGTCAACTATAACTCCTCATCATCGTACATACTTTCTCTGCTAACAGCGTAATCTGATAAAAGGGGTTTATTGCGGTCATGGCTAGCACTCCATTCCCTCAATGCTGCTACCCATTCATCTGGTGTTGCAGTTTCATAAAAAGGGGGTTTTACTTCCGGTTCTACTAACTGTTCCAGCATAGCATTTAGGTGTGACTTTATTTTGTCTGGACTGCGGCTTGTTATGCGTACTAACACCTGAGTAATTGCCTCTATATCTTCTTTGTGGGTCTCTTCTAACTGACTAACAAAGGATTTGGGTTTATTATTCATCGCCATAACACCATTAATATTTAACAACTTTGCTCAATTACTAGATTAACAAGAAATTTTGACATTATACGTCTGAGAGCTTTTTCATTGTTAAAATCTAGAGACAACTCCTCCGATTTATTTAAAAGCTTCATCAGCTAATCTATCTAGCAATTCATATTGTTTAGTATTAAAATATTTTCCTGAAAATTGCGGAATAGCATTTGCAATTCCACGTGGATTGTCCACTTTACTCTGTAATTGTCCAATATGTTTCAATAAATGTTTATCTAGTATTACGTTGTACCTGAATTATACGTTAACATACTTATTTATAAGTGTTTAAAACATTTTCTTTCTCACGACTGATTTCGGATTACTATATTAAATCTTGTGTTGTTAATATATCTGAAGAATTTGCTCGTACTTGAATTATACGTTCACGTACTTGCGGGTGAACACGCTCGTAGAGGCTGAGATGCTCCGTATCCATCACGTAACAAGTCATTTTTCAGCCTCAAGAGAATCTACTTGTTGCCGATATGCTGCCATTTCTGCTTGAAAATCATCAAATGTCGGGTCTTCAGCAAAAATTCCCATATTCTCAATCCAGGGGTCCACTTTTTGTTTAGAGCGCCTAATATCTATATCAATTGTAATTAGTTCCCCATTTTCTAATTGCTGCTCTAAAGCATCTTTTACTCTGGTAATCGCTTCTTCCTTTGTATCACCTTCAACTATGCAGTTAGGAATACCAACAACAGAAGCGATAAATTTTTTGTCCGAACGGCTTTGGACGAAAACTTGATATTGCATGATGGACTTTTCTCAACTTATTGATGATTAGCCAACTTCTCCAGTGTAAGGGAAAAATGGAAGCCGACAAACGGGTATAAAAAATAATTTATCAACAGTTACTTTTGGCAGACAACCATTAATAGACTTGATATTAAGCGGGTTATGCTTCCGTTGCTAAGGTTTCCACTGCCTTCCCAGATATTTTTAACGTTGCTAGCTTGTAAAGAATGATTCATTAATAAATCTTATGATTATCCATACTATTGATAAGCATCTGAGGGATAGACACAATGGCTGAAACACCTATTATTTCGTTGTATCCCTCAGATAGCTGGTTAGATAAGGATTTGAGGAGGGTCTAATATGAACTTATTAAGAATAATTTCTATCTGTGAGATGCTGGAGTTGACCCCCTCAGATTGGAGGGTGTATAATCCTTATGGAGCAAGCGTTTCAAATGCTTGCCCTTTTGGCTTTTAGTAAGTCGATAAAAATGGAAACGCGATTGAAAAACCGCATAGTTATTTTCTTTTTGGTCTTTTGGCTTTTAGTAAGTCGATAAAAATGGAAACTTCGGAAGACGAGAAACAAATAATCGCGTTGTCACTCTTTTGGCTTTTAGTAAGTCGATAAAAATGGAAACTCTGTTGGAGCAGATAGGAAGTATTATCTGAAAGTCCTGCTTTTGGCTTTTAGTAAGTCGATAAAAATGGAAACAAGAATTTGTCCCAAAGGCTGTCCAAGCCTTTGTAACTTTTGGCTTTTAGTAAGTCGATAAAAATGGAAACCATAACCTGTAAAGTCTTTAACTTCTGGATCTTTAGGCTTTTGGCTTTTAGTAAGTCGATAAAAATGGAAACGCTTTGATATCCAACTTACTGCTTGGCGGAGGTGAACTTTAGTTAAGTTTTTAGGAAATGCAATTAGCGAAGTTTATATAGCATTCTGTTTAAGAGTTGTGTTAGCGAAGCTTGTCACCTCGGCATAAATCTCTACTCTTTCTTCCCTTGGCTATCTTGGCTACTTGGCGGTTCGTCGTTAATTCGTAATTTATGCCTATGCCTAAGCCCTCCCCCATTTGTAGGGAAGGGGCTACAATTTGGTTGAAGTAAAGGTGGAATCTTTTATTATTCAGAATCGTTAAGATTTAACCAATACAAAACTTGTTGAGGAATTTCTTCAAAATGCTCCAGCAAAAAATCTACCATCGCGAGGTTAAGCAAGTCATTACGATTAGGGTTACGTTTTTTGTCACTGTGTCTAAACCAACTCCTAACAGTTGAATCAGAACGGTTACAAATAATTGCGATTTGTTCATAATTGACAGCCCATTTTGTGTAAAACTCTACTGGTGTCATTCCAAATTGCCAATTGCTGTACAGTGTGATTAAGCGTAGTTCTCGTTTAGTTAAAGTCCGAGGCTTTGACATTGTTAACCCCTCCATAAATTAACGATTAATGTGAGCTTAAGCTAGTGACAATAATTATTTTTTCATCCAAATTTTCCTCCGATTGGCTCTGTTGTATGTATTCCCAGTAAAATCTTTTTGCCATCGAAGCTGATGAACCCCAAGTGTTACAACTTTTATGTTTATAACGATGGGTTCTTAAGCTTTTATAAATGGGGCCAGATTTTGCTAAGATATCGAAAGCTTTTTCGTATTGCTTGCGGTCTTTTTTAGGTAAAGCATCAAGTTGTTTCTCTGCTTTGGAACTAAAAATCAAGCGAAACAAAATAGGTTTCTCCGAAAGTTATTCTCCGAAAGTTAATTAGGCATCAGGTGAAAGACGCGAAGACGCGAAGACGCGATTTATCGCGTCTCTACATTCTTTTTTCGCGGATATTTAATGAAGATTTTTGGCGTTATTTTAGACGATGAATGCTGCATCATCTACCGAAAATTCCGGTTGTGTTCCCATAACTGCGACTTTGCAACGGTTATGTGCTGACATGGGGTAAAATCTGATTTGGTCTTCGCGTTTGTTGACTAGTCGTGTTAGATATTTAGATACGGTCGTAAATTGCTTTTCGTCCAACACGCACTCGAAAACGGATTTTTGTACGCGAAAACCGTAAGCTTCCAGAAGTTTCGAGACTTTACTCCGACGTGTGTCGCTTACTATGTCGTAACAAACTAAGTAGAACATTATCGCTTCACCAAGGTTAAGGGTACACGCTGGGGTGCGATCGCACTCGTAAAGTCGCTGGGTGAGGGATAGTATTTGAACGCTAAAGGACGATAAAATTCGACATCACCAAGCAAGTAAGCTATATATTCCTGAACTTGGAGTGCGATGCTGTGACGGTAGGTTGTTTCTCCTACTGTTGGGTGTAGTATCCCTGTTTTGAGTTTTGCTTCCCAGTGTTGCAGAAATGTTTTCAGAAAATTTTGGGAAAATTTCTTTCCGTTCCCATTTGTTTGGTTGGTATAGGTTTGCAGGAAGTTGAAAATTAAGTCATCAACGATAGCAACACTGAATTCTCCCATGAAATCCCAAGCTAAAGGAAATTCATGATGGGATTGGTGATGATAAATTCCATAGTTGGGGTGCAATCCTGAGTTACGTAAGAGGGTGTAAATATATTGATGCAGCAGTCGATAACCTAAGTTCAACATCAGACTAATTAACTTGGTCGCTGTTTGCGGACAACGATGATGGGAAGTAAGTAAATTCAGCAAGATTAGGTTATATGCTCGGTAATATAATTTGTTTGCTTCTTGTTCATATTCGCGTAATTCATTCAAATTTTGTGCGATTGGTAAATCATCTATCAGCAGTTTTAAATATTCGAGTGCTGTTTGGGTTTGATTGTGACAAAGATAGCGGCTCCATTTTTCTAAAAATAGGTGTTGGTTGTGCAGTTTTGCCCAAATCATACTTTCTGCTGTGGCACGTTGAAGTTCTGTAAATAGTAAACTTCGACGCTGGTAGTGGGTATATTTTGCTTGCAGTTGCGATGTGTTTTCTAATCTGCCTATAAATTCTCCTTCTTGAGTTAAGTATAAGGAGGGTATTTGATGCTTTTTGACTATTTGAATTACTGAAAATTTAAGAATAGATTGCTGGGCATATTTCTGTTCTATGGACGCTAGACCAAGAGCAAGCTGTTCGTCATCAAAAGTTGAAAGCAAAGACATATAACGATTTTGTACCATCTGCAAATATTTAGTTTTGGGAATTGCCAAAGGATACTCGACAAAATCTACCGTTACATGAAAACCAATTTTTGCAAGTAAGTTCGCAATATTATTATAATTGGGTTGAAGTTCTTCATATTTACGCAAAGCTTCACTAAATAACGGGTAATCAATTGTTGGCGGCAGAAGTATTAGTAGTAAAATACCACCATTGGTTAATCTTTGAAAGAGATTACCTAATAATAGGTCTGGCTCATTAATATGATGGATTAATTCTTTGATGATAATTTTATTGTATGTTCCAGACAAAGCCGAAAACTCTATTGCATCAATTTCTATGCATTCATACTTAATATTATTAGGAATTTGTTCCAGCATCTTTTTCGAGGAGTCTACACAGATAATCGGATTGTGTAATTGCAAAGAGTTGTTAATTTCTTTCGCATATATTCCTGTACCACATCCTAAATCTACAAGTACATCTGTATTTCTTAGGGATAAGTATTCAATTATTTTGTTAGTGATAAACTGAACAAAATCCTCTGAATAAAACCATAACTCTTCAAAAATACCTGCTAGTTTTTGATAATGATTATGAATAATTTCGCTCATATAATAAATAAATTAATCGATTAAAAAGTATTTGGGTTTTGGCAGAATTTCCGCTTGTTTTAGCACTCGCTTCGGTCTGCCAAATACAATAATATCATGGATGGTTATATTTCCTCCCTACTCGAACAATATATGGATAAGGGAAACAAAAATCGCTGGCTGAAAAACTGAAAATATAGCTTATTTCATTATAAAATCATATACAATTACGAATGCTACTGAGACAAATACAAAATATAAATTCACAAATATATAAATTATTTAAACATTATCATTTTAACTAAAACTACAGTGGTGATAAGAGATTTTTAGTTTATGCAAAAACTTGTGACTATTTACTTGGACAACGGTGCTTATGGCAAAGGCAAAATGATTGTGGGGTCTTACGACGATAAGCACAAATTGGTAGAAGAACATCTCCAAGAATATTTATCGAGTGGGTGGTCTATAATCTCAATGACAAGTTTTGGCGGCAATTCAGATGGATTAAGCGTGCGAGGTTGGCTTGCCGTTGTGCTAAATAAAAAATAATCTTTATATCATTTTAAATTCTTAAAAACGATGAAATAGATTACTGGCTGACAGAGAAGTAAATTATAAGCAGCTTGCTAACTTGACTGGAATGCATCAGGTCACTGTAAGTAAGCACAAAAACATGCGAGTTATGCCAGAAAGATTGGAGAGGGAAACATTGGAAAAATATTGCAAGGCTTTAAATTGTCAGCCTGGGGAACTACTGGTCTATATGCCTGACAAAGAATCTGATGATAAGCTGACAGCGTAACTTATAGAAAATTTTTTCTAATTAAGGCTAATTTATTACTAACAAATCTATTGTTAAAAGCTATAAATCCTTATGAATATGAAAAATTTGAGAACAAGAGCAGGTAAAAGAGCAGAAGAAATAGCTGTAGAGCTTGGCGTGGCTATCTCTACTATCCGAAACTGGGAACAGCTAAAAACCTCTCCCAGAATGACTCCTGTGAGATTTGAGAGACTGACGAAAGTGTACCAATGTACTTTTGAGGAGTTGATAACTGCTCAAAAGCAAGCAGGCATAATTGATGATTAATACTTGTGTAAACATTTACATTTAATGGCAAAACCATACTAAGCATCATTAACTTGCAGCTATGAAGATGAAAGTACGCAGAACAATAGATAGACAAACCCTTGGACTAGGACAAAAAATCAAGAAGGCACGGGAGGCTGACGCTAGGTCACTTGAAACCATCTGTGGCGAAGTTGGCATCTCGCGTGTATATTGCCGCATAATCTGATTTAAGCTACTCCAATAGGTAATACGGTAACGTTTCGCTTAATTGGGGGGTGTCTATGAAACTGGAATTTTTTCAAGCACTAGGAATTACCATAGGTAGTACAATTATTTTTACAAGTAATTGTGTACTCGCTCAAATTACCCCAGACGCTACATTACGCAATAATTCCCAGGTTAGATTACAAGATAATATAAGATTTATTGAAGGTGGAACCCAAGCTGGGAGTAACTTATTCCACAGTTTTAAAGAGTTTTCTGTTCCAACGAATAGTACAGCGCATTTTAATAACGCTAGGGATGTTCAAAATATACTTACACGGGTGACTGGTGGTTCAATATCAAATATTGATGGGTTGATTCGTGCAAATCATAATGCAAATTTATTTTTGATTAATCCGTCGGGAATTATATTTGGTCAAAATGCACGGTTGAATATTGGTGGTTCCTTCGTTGGGACTACAGCAAATGCTATTGGATTTGGGAACTTAGGAAATTTTAGCGCAACAAACCCAGAAGCACCATCACCTTTACTAACAATAAACCCAAATGCGTTGTTGTTTAATCAAATCAAAGGCGGTAGGATTGAAAGTAACTCAATTGCACCTGACGGTAGAAATCCATCAAATAATTTTGATATAAATGGTTTGCGTGTAGTAGATGGTAAAAGTTTGCTATTAGTTGGTGGTGATGTCAATATCAATGCTCTTGGAGCGGATTCTGGGGGAGGATTGTATGCTTTTGGCGGACGAGTGGAATTGGGGGGGTTAGCAGGTATAGGAACAGTTGGGTTAAATGTGGATGGTGATAATTTTAGTTTAAGTTTTCCTTCGGACGTACAAAGAAGCGATGTTTTCCTTAGTAATAATGCTAGGGTAAATGTGCGTGCTGGTAATGGTGGAAGTATTACTATTAATGCTCACGATTTACAGATGACTCTTGGAAGTCAGATATTAGCTGGAATAGAGAGTGGATTGGGTTCAGAGACAAGTATTGCGGGAAATATTGATATTAATGCGACAGGAAGAATAAATCTTCAGCAGGGTAGTAAAATTTTCAATTATGTGGGAGCGAATGCTTTAGGACAAGGGGGCGATATCAATATCAGAACTAACACCTTAAGATTAACTGAAGGGTCGCAAATTAGCACTAGTACATTAGGTGTTGGTCAAGGTGGAGATTTGAGGATTGATGCAACATCTTCAGTAGAATTAATTGGTAGAAATACTGTTAATAGTCGTTTCCCCAGTGGTTTGTTTACTCAACAGTCAACCTCAGGTGAATCAGGGAAAGGTAACGCAGGAAATTTAATAATTAATACCCCTTTGTTGCGAGTTTTAGATGGAGCGACTATTAGCGCTATTACATTCGGTGCGGGTCGAGGAGGAGATTTGAGTATTGATACTGGCAATGGTAGAGTAGAAGTAATTGGTACATCAAGAAGTGGTTCTGAGAGTAGTATAAATGCTGAAGCTGAATCAACGGCAACAGGAGCGGCAGGAAATTTGATTATTAAGACTGACCAGTTGATAGTACAAAATGGAGGACAAATTAGTGCTGGTACATCTGGTGCTGGTCAGGGTGGAAATTTAACAGTTACTGCTACTCGTTCAGTAGAATTGACTGGTAAAAATACTGTTGATAGTAATTTTCCCAGCGGCTTATTTGCTCAACAGGAGACCAAAGGCGCAACAGGAAGCGCAGGTAATTTAACAATTAATACTCCTTTGTTGCAAGTGCTTCAGGGAGCAAATGTTAGCGCTAGTACAAGAGGTGCGGGTCGAGGTGGAGATGTGAACATCAATACTGGTACTGGTATAATAGAAGTAATTGGTACATCAAGAAGTGTTTTTGATAGTAGAATATCTGCTGACTCAATCGCAAAAGGAGCAGCAGGAAACTTAACAATTAATACAGGTGAATTGATAGCACGAGATGGGGGACAAATTAGCGCTAATACATATGGTACTGGTCAGGGTGGAAATTTAACAGTTACTGCTACTCGTTCGATAGAATTGAATGGTGATTTTCCTACTGGTTTGTTTGCTCAACAGAATATCTCAGGTGCAACAGGAAACGCAGGTAATTTAACAATTAATACCCCTTTGTTGCAAGTGCTTCAGGGAGCTATTGTTAGCGCTAGTACAGGAGGTGCAGGTCGAGGTGGAGATGTGAACATCAATACTGGTACTGGGAGAATAGAAGTAATTGGTACATCAAACAGTCTTTTTGGTACTAGAATATCTGCTGACTCAACCGCAAAAAGAGCAGCAGGAAATTTGACAATTAATACAGGTGAATTGATAGCACGAGATGGGGGAGTTGTTAGTGCTGCTACATCTGGTGCTGGTCAAGGTGGAAATTTAACAGTTACTGCTACTCGTTCGGTAGAATTGACTGGTCAAAATGCTAATAACAACCCCAGTGGTTTGTTTACTCAACAGAATACTGAAAATGCAACAGGAAACGCAGGAAATCTGTCCATCAATACTGACCAGTTGCTAGTACGAGATGGAGCAACAATCGCTGTGCGTAGTTTAGGAACAGGAACTGCAGGTAATTTAACCATAAGTACCAAAAACTCCATCAATTTAGATAATGCCTTACTCACCGCCAACACCCGCAGCAATGGAGTTGACCAAGCAATAATTAACATTAACTCAGCCGACTTAATCCTACGTCGCGGTAGCGAAATTACCACCGATGCTTCTGGTTTTGATGTTACTGGCGGCAATATCAACATTAACACTAACAATTTAGCTCTATTAGAAAGAAGCAAAATTACTGCCAACTCTACAGACGCACGCGGTGGTAAAATCAATATAAACACTCAAGGTCTTTTTCAAAGTCTAGACAGCAGAATTACAGCTCGTGGAGCAACTCAAGAATTAAGCGGTACTGTTAATATTACTACCCTAGTAGACCCCAGCCGTGGAGTTGCTGAATTACCACAATATTTAATTAACGCTGCTGCTTTAATTAACCAACACTTCTGTGCCCGTGCATATAAAAGCAGTTTTACTATAACAGGACGTGGGGGTATAGCTCCTTCTCCTTATGATGTATTTGCTGGGGAAACAACCTGGGAAGATTGGCGAATGAACCCAATTTCCCAAGGAAGAGGAGAAGGGCAAAAAGTAACATCCGTCATGGATGAGAAAAAAGTTACAACCACCACTCAAAAAGAAGTTGTAGAAGCGCAGGGGTGGGTCGTCAATAAAAAAGGTCAGGTGGAACTTGTAGCTACGACACAAAACGTAACCCCTCACAGATTGCAAAGTGTGCCAGTTGAGTGCTTGATAAATACAGCTAATTGATAAGTTAGATAAACTATCCCTTTGATTATTTACCAGTGTAAATATTTACAACAATGCTAAAGCTATAGCCATTGTTATTAGTTTACAATTTAAATGGTGGGATTATGCTGAAACCAAGACTGAGAAGTACTTGTGCTGGCAACGAAATCAAGAAAGTAATCCTACACTAGTGGGCGATGCGGAAGCCGCCACTCCGTGTACGCTGCAACTTATCTGTGAAGTTTAGGAAATTTTAGTGCTACAAACCCAGAAGCACCAACGCCATTATTAACGATAAATCCGAATGCGTTGTTGTTTAATCAAATTCAAGGCGGTAGGATTGAAAGTCGGTCAATTGCACCTTCCAGTAGAAATCCATCAAATGATTTTGATGTAAATGGTTTGCGTGTAGTAGATGTAGAGGCTTGCAATTATAAATCACTCGGCTTACAAACAAGACAAATTTCGGCTCAAGTTATGGGTCTTGTCAACTTTTGGTGATGGTTTTACAACCGCTTTTGGCAGAAGGCAGCTGGCAGAGGGCAGAAGGAAGGAATAAGGATGAAGAAATTTAATAATATAAAAAAGTTAGTTTTATTATATTTGTTAATGAAAATAAAATATGAATTAGATTTATAATTTAATTGTATTATCAATAGCCATATTATATAAAAAAATATATTACTTTAAGAGTGAAATATGTTAGTTAATGACAGAAGCACAGTTAACTGTTAACTGTTATTAACCAACATTATTAAAGTATGCTTAGTTCTTAAGCTATTTTGTAGCTTTTGTATTTAGTTTATTTAAGGTTGCAACTAATATACTTTGCATTTCTTCCACCTCATTTACAATCTGAGTAAAAAGTTTTTTATTCTCAAGTAAATCTACTTCCTGAGCAATAATAAACTGGGTATCTAATTCACGTAATGAACCCAAAGCAATGTACAAAAATTTTATATATTCTTGCCTTGACTGCCTACCATAACCTTCTGCAATATTAGATGCAACTGATACTGCTGAACGTCGTATTTGACTTGTCAAACCATATAATTCATGTTTTGGAAATGCTTGAGTAAACTTATAGCAATGGATAGCTAGTTGTACTGCTCTTTTCCAGACAAATTGGTTTCGGTAACTCATAGTTAAGTTTGAAAGCAGATGATTTTGAAGATTTGAAGTACCACTAATTATCTTCTTTATATACTTGCTTGTTCCTTGAATATATTGATTAATTAATAAAGGTTATTGTATAGATAATAAAATTCATAAAAAGATAAATACAAGTATCATATTCTAAAATGTTTTATTTAAATTTGTAACAAAAAACGTCTATTTAGTAAATCTATTTTTGCACGACCATACATCTGTCGCTTTAGCATTTTAAGTCGATTAATTTGTCCTTCAACAGGTCCATTGCTCCAGGGTAGTGTCAAAGCAGCTTTGACCGCACTATAATCTTCAAGCAAGCTTTTGGCAAAGCGATGGAAAGGAGATAAAATACTGTTATAAGCTTGATTGAGCCAAGAATCTAAATCTTCTACCTTTCGTTTACAGATAAGAGATATAAAGTCAAGACCCAAGTCAATCGCGGATGCGAGACTAGTATTTTGTGCTTTTAATAGCGCGATGATTTCTTCTCGTCTAGACTCTGATATTTCCTTATCATAACTACCCATTATGAGCCATGTTAAACGATAAGGAGTAAGAGAAATAATAGGTAGCTTACTAACAAGTTTTATCTTTTTCCTTGAAGACTTTGGTATCTTTTTTAATCCTTGATCTTGAAGCAAACGCTTCATATAACGTGTTACGGTAGCATAGCTGCCTTTATACCCTTGCTGTTTAATTTCGTTGAATAATATCTTTGCTTCATGACAACCTTCATTCCATCGCTTCTGAATGTAATTTTGATAGAAATCTACTAAGCTTTGACCTTTATCCTTACGTCCTCTGCGTTCTATAAAAGTGGAATTACGAAGATAACGGAAAACTGTTGCACGACCAATACCAAGCTTTTTAGCAATTGCTTCTCCTGACCAGCCTCGACTACGCAATTCCCAAACTTGTTGATGATTTTCAAGCCGCCACATGCGACGTTTCTCTGCTTTCTCTTGTTGTAAAATTTGTGTTTGTGTTTTTTGGTTGGCACTATAAATGGCAATATTTTCTTCAGACTGAATTACAGAAGTTTTATTTTGTATTTGCTCAACAACTTTTACGTCTTGGCTATGTATTCCAAAGACTTCATAAAGCGTTTGAGCTAAATTTTGTAGCAAGTGAAAGCGGTCTGCAACTTGAATTGCGTCGGGTGCGCCTTCGTTAATTCCTTTTTCATAAGCTTTTGCCCTGTCCCGTGAAACAATTTTGATACCAGGATGTAATTTTAACCATTCACTTAAAGTTTCAGCAGAACGGTCTTTTAAGAGAGTAATAGGTCTATTTTTTTCTAAATCAACAATTATCGTGCCATAAGTTTTACATTTACGAAAACAAAAATCATCTACTCCTATAATTTTTAGAGAATCAAATAATGGTAATTCTACTCTACGAACTAAATTTAGTAGTGTATTACGACTGGTCTTCAAACCTAATCTTTGTGACAGTCGTACTCCTGCTGCACCACCCGAAGATAAACCAATAGCTGTTAATTGTGATGCTAATCTAATAGTTCGACGCGCCCAAGGCATAGTTATACCAGGTAAACGTTCTGTAAAAATACGTCTTTTACATTCAGTATTAATACAGAAAAATTTCCGGACACGCAACTCTAGGGAACAACTATAATTAGCCCAAGATAAGTCAGCTAATTTACGCTCATAACGGCTATGAATTTTATGTGTTGGAGAATTACATACTGGGCATGTCACTAATGTTTGAATTGAAGAAACAAGCACAATTACCGACCCTCGTTCTTCGTCAATATTACAACTTTCAAGCAGGAGAAGATTTTTATTTGGTAATAAGCTTTTTAGTAATTCCATATTATAATTTAATTAAACATATTAGTAGAAATATTTATTATTTTATTTTAAAACTAGAAAATTATACAGTCACTATTTTCTTCATCCTTATTCCTTCCTTCTGCCCTCTGCCAGCTGCCTTCTGCCAAAAGCGGTTGTAAAACCATCACCAAAAGTTGACAAGACCCATAACTTGAGCCGAAAATTGTCTTGTTTGTAAGCCGAGTGATTTATAATTGCAAGCCTCTACACATAATGTTTACCAATGAGTGGGTACATACTATGATATACACGGATAGCAGTAAGTTTGCTACCATGTATGTCACCCACAATGGCTACAGGTAAAGCAACAGGACTTACGCAACTGGCACAAAGAGCGGGCGGGCGAAGCCCGCCACGCGGTAATTTAAATTAGACCAAACACATATTAACGTCTGGTCGTTTTAGTTGTTGAATTAAATAATTGGAAAGCAATTTATGCTTTATTTTATAAACAGTTTGACCTGTTTGGTAGGCTAAATGTTTAAGACTAATCCAAACTAACATCGCACAAGCAATATGATTTCTTTGAAGACGTGCTTTACGGCATCTGCCTTGATTCAATACCAGTTAACTGCTTTATTTCTCGGTGGAACTCCTCTATTTTCCCTCCGTACTTGCACACCTGTTGTACAACATCCGTGGAACTTTGAGATAAATCATTAGTTGCGACATAATCCGTCCTATCGGTAGAGACAGTAACCCGGAATAGCTTCACCTTTTTCTCAGCAGGAAACGATTTCATTTTAATTATTTTACCATATTTTAATTCTTCATCACTCCATTCTAATGATTCAATGTTTTTATATTTTTCTCTACCCATTGTATCATCAACTAAACGATTTTCTTTCAAAGGGCAAAAATAAACTTTGTCTAGACTATCAATATAAAGCATTAAATTATTTACCGCGTACCACGTATCCATTAAAACAGTGTCAAAAGGTAAAAGCTTTTGATATACAAGGCTTTGCAGCATGTTTTTTACATGGTCGATTTTCGTTAATCCGTCGTTTTCAGGATTAAATATACGATAATCTACGACCCAAAAATTTTGACTTTTAGGGTTTACATATATGCAGTTAACGATGCCAATTCCTTTCACGACACCGTGCTCGTTTCCACTATACTGTCTCCGAACTATTTCTATTTCTTCGGAATATCTTTTATCTAAAACAGTATCATCAAATATAATATAAGCATCCTCATGAGGCACAATTAAATCTTTTACATTATCCCAAAGTAAGCGGGGAGTTAACTTTTCATTTTTTAAATAATTATTTATTTTATCATGACTAATATCTTCTAAGTGTTCTGCGTTCATTAGTAATAGTATAGTTAATTTGGCTACTCAATAGATATTGGCAGTAATCTAGCTTTGTAAATTTCATATCAAATATTCAATTAACAATTAAAAGATATTATTATTTTCTCATAGTCGGAAAAATAATAATATTTTTATTTCTTATGATGACGCTCCGTTGAAAATATATTTTTAAGTGTTGTAAAATATACATTGTGTAGTTGGGTTTTAAGCCTTACTTACAATACTTATATCAAGGCGCGGCTGCGCCGAGCCGAGACCGATTTGTGCCAGTTGCGTAAGTCCTGTATTTGTTACAATGGTTTTAGTTTGATGCATGATTCACTACTTGCTGTTTTCAATTTTAAAAGCGTTAGCAACAAGTAGTGATTTATAATGTTAAGGCAAAATCTAATTAAAGTTTTTTCTAAATTTACGCAAATCAATATTTTACTATTTCAATGGTGATGTTAATATATTTAATATAATTTTTGATTTATTTAAAGTTGATGGGTAAAAACAAGCTGATAGCTTTTGGCTGGTATGGCGGTAAATTCAGCCACCTGGATTGGCTTTTACCACTTTTACCAGAAGCTGTGCATTATTGCGAACCTTTTGGTGGTTCCGCTGCTGTATTGCTCAACCGCAAACCTTCCCCCGTAGAAACATATAACGACCTAGATGGGGAAGTAGTCAATTTTTTTCGCGTGTTACGGGATGAAAAGGAACGTCTCATCGAAGCTATTGGTTTAACTCCCTTTTCGCGGTCTGAATTTGAATTAGCAATTTCACCACTTACTCCAGACGTATCAGAATTTGAGCGGGCTAGACGATTTTTTACCAGAGCAAGACAAGTGAGAACAGGTTTAGCACAAACAGCAAGTTCTGGCAGATGGGCACATTGTAAATTAACTTCTCGTGCAGGAATGGCTGGTGCAGTTTCCAGATGGTTAGGTAGCGTGGAAGACTTACCAGAAATTGTCCAACGACTTTTGCGAGTGCAAATAGAACATGACTCAGCTATCAAACTAATTCAACGGTACGATAGCGAAGAAACTTTATTTTACTGCGACCCTCCTTATCCCCATGATTCGAGGGGAGATAGCCAAGCTTACGCTTACGAAATGACCGATGAGCAACATCGCGAATTAGCACTAGCGTTACATAATGTTAAGGGGAAAGTCGCAATTTCTGGTTATGAATGTTCTTTAATGTCCGAACTGTATGGGGATTGTAAAACAATTGCTGCACCTGCTAAAACTTGTCACTCTACAAAAGGATTACGAACGGAAATGTTGTGGGTTAACTATAATATTGATGATATTTCTAAACACAATTTAGATAAGATAAAATCACAACAAGCAGAAAATGAATGTCAACCCCAACAGCTATCCTTGATTTAGCATTTGAAAGAGTTACAAGTAATTTAACAAAACCAATCATCAAAGATAAGGCGATTTCTAAAAATGTAGAATTTGTCTGTCGTAATCCACAGAATCGCGCTGGTGTAAGGTTGCTACTTGCTTGTTTGTTAGCAAAAGTCCATAGAAATAATTTAGACATTCGCAAGCCTTACACGGAAATTGGCGGTGATGACTGCTATTCAGGTCGCACTTATGATGAAGCTTACGTCACAGCTTTTATTAACAAACACTCACTTCCATGCAAGCCAACAACCGCTTTTTTGACCCCAGCTTTACGTAATAGAAATATTATTTTAACACCGGAAGTTAATTTAGTTGGTAGACCTCCTATCCTTTATAAAACTGTTCTTGGTCTATTTAATGATGTTCATACTGGTCGGATTTTAGCATCTGACTTACTTGCAGAAGTTATTAGATATTTGATAATTGTTAGAGATGAAAAACAACAAAGGATAGCAAGTTTATTGTCAGATTTACAAACGTTAGCAGGGGGAATTCCGCTTTCTGCTGAAGCAATTATTAAATTGATTGAGCAGCATTTAAGTTGTCCTAATTCAAGTCGCTTACCTGTTTTAATTGTTGCAGCGGCTTATCAATCAGCTTCAGTTTATTTAGGACAGCGCTCCTTACCCCTCACCAGTCATAATGCGGCTGATGAGCAAACGGGAGCGCTTGGTGATGTTGAAATTACACTATTAAATCAAGAAAATGTGATAACTTGCTATGAAATGAAGATGAAGAAAGTGACTATTGATGATATTAATCGTGCTTTACAAAAGATTAGTAATTCAGTAAATAGAATTGACAACTATATTTTCATTACTACAGATGTAATTGAACCCACATCTGCTGAATATGCTCGCTCAATTTATGAGCAAACTGGTGGAATTGAAATCATAATTCTTGACTGCATAAGTTTTTTACGCCATTTTCTTCATCTATTTCATCGCTTGCGGATGAACTTTCTTGAAACTTATCAACAATTAGTACTTGCCGAACCAGAAAGTGCTGTCAGTCAACCTTTAAAGGAAGCTTTTTTGGCATTACGTCAAGTTGCGGAAAGTGGTAAAGGTGACGAATGAAAATACAGGAGTTAGTTAAAGCTAATTAAGATAGTTAGGAGGACGAAAACAAGCAAAAGACAGAGTAAGCGCATTGCACCAGGACTTATAAAGTTAAAATTTGTAAAAAAAGGGGCAAAATTATGATATGTACTATGAGTAGTTAGCCCTTACCTTTAAGACTTTTAAGGGCAAGCAGGAATTTGGATAATAAATTTTGTTCCATATCCTAAAGTTGAATCACACAAAAGTTGACCACCATGTTTAGATACGATAATTTGGTAGCTAACAAAAAGTCCTAATCCTGTACCTTGTCCAACTGCTTTTGTTGTAAAGAATGGGTCAAACAATTTTGTTTGAATATCTAAAGGGATACCATTACCATTATCACTTATTGAAATCATGATTTGGTTTAATTCTGTTAGTTGAGTGTAAATCCAAATAGTAGGCTGTTTGGTTGATTTATTAGTTATATCTGATACGGCATCAATTGCATTATTAAGAATATTTAAGAAAACTTGATTTAATTCGCTTGCATAACAATTAACTAATGGTAATGTACCGTACTCTTTAATAATGTTAATATGTAGAGAGTTATCATTTAAAGTTAAGCGATGCTGTAAAAGCATTAAAGTACTTTCGAGACCTTCGTGAATGTCAACCTCCTTAAATTCTGCTTCATCAAGCCTAGAAAAGTTACGAAGTAAAAGTACTATTTCTCGAATGCGTTGCGTACCTATCTGCATTGAATCAATAATTTTAATTAAATCTTGGGCGATAAAATTTGGGTCTGTTTCGTCAATTTGTTCTTGAATTTGAGGTAATGTGTTAGGATAATATTGTTGGTATAATTGTGTGAGATGCAGCAAATTATTACTATAATCGCGAACGTAAGTAAGATTTCCGTAAATAAAATTAACGGGGTTATTAATTTCATGGGCGATACCTGCAACTAATTGTCCTAGTGAAGACATTTTTTCTGCTTGAATTAGTTGAGATTGGGTTTGTTTTAATCTCAGTAAAGTTTCTTCTAATTGCTGTAGAGCTTCTGTTAAAGCTGTAGTTCGTAACTGAACTCTATTTTCTAATTCTTCATTTACAGTTGCTAGTTCCCTTTGTGAAGCAATACGTTCTTCTAAAACTGAAACTAATGTTAAAGTAGTTACTGCCGCAACACCCATAAAACTCTGTAATAATAGCAATGATTCGTGGAAAGATTCTCTAATAAATGGGCCTTTACCAAGTATTGTTCCCCACAAAGCTATACCAGAAACAATAACAACACCCGTTGTTGCTCCAAGATGCCCAAATCGAAACGTTATCCATAATAAAAAAGGTATAAATAAGTATTCAACTGGATAACCCAGCCCAAAAGCAATATACCCAAATGCTAACAATGTTACCACCCACAACATAACTTCACAAAGTTGTTGAAGTGTAAATTTGATATTTCGATACTGATAACAAGTTAACAGCAGTGGTGCAAAAACTATCAAACTAACGCTATTCCCAACTAAGCCATTATAAAAGAATGGTAAAAAATCAACCCATTTGGCAATTCCCAAAAGACACATACCAGTCAAGGCAATAATAATATTTATCGCAGGACAAGTTATAGCAATAAATATGAACTTACAAATATCCTGAGCATGATTAAAAGGATATTTATTTGCCAATTTATATAATAGCCAAACACCTAGAAAAGCTTCCAAACTAGCTCCAATAGCTGTAATACTACCAACAGTTAGAGATAAAGCTAGGTGGTGCGACGTTTCGATATAACCAGGTGTGTTTACTAAAATATCACCCAACCAAATACCTGGTAATACCCCATATCCAAACCAAACAACAGCAGCTAAAGCCACTGCAGAGGGAAGCCAAACAACTGTTACATTCCCAGGAGGTATTGGCAGCGCGAGTAAAAGCCCCAATTTACCAACACCGTAGTAAATAGCTGCTAAGGTAAGTATAATAGTAAACTGCTTTATTAAATCAGATAGATTATATGCTCGGTGTTTTGTAGATAGGTTTTTAGCTATAAACATCAAAAAATTCCTATTTTCGGTGAACAACTTGATTTTCGAGGTCAAACTCTTATCTCTTAGTATTCCCAAAAAAATAATCATGTTCTCATGCTGAGCTAAAACAAGGACGAAAAATCTAATCGCAAAAATTGTAATAGTATCCTATTGCTTTAAATAAAGGTTATAACGGGTTTTTAAGCAATTAAAAAAGCAATAGATTAGGGGTACTATTTTTATTGTTTACAAGAAAAAACAGTTTTTAAGAGTCTAAAAGAGTGAAACATAATGCAGTCTGCATGGAGAAAACTAAAATTAAATGTTAGCCAATAGTGATTCGGTAGAGACGGGATTAATCGCGTCTGTACAGAATCGTGCGTGGGTAGAGACGGGATTAATCGCGTCTGTACAGAATCGTGCGTGGGTAGAGACGCGATTAATCGCGTCTCTACAGAATTGGAAATTGGCATTACAAACCTTTCAGCCGTCAAGTCAGGTCTTCCCCAATAACCCCGTGCTACCCCAACACCACCAACGTAGAGTTCACCAGGAACACCTACAGGAACTGGTTGCATATGGTTATCAAGTAGGTAAATTTGTGTATTAGCTATTGGTTTACCAATGGGAACCGTATGTAACTCACTATCGGGGTTGACAGAAGTAACAATGTTATGCTCTGGTTGCTGGGATATTTGTAGCCAATCTTTATTTAAACATACAGTGTTATTGTTGGATAAAACCAGATTATTATTGGTTAAGATAACTGGTACTTGGGTTTCGCTAATTATATATTCTAACCTTTGAGCAGGATAATCTGGGTCAAGGGGAACATATGCTGCTCCTGCTTTCAGAATTCCTAAAATTCCAATGACCATTTCTAAAGAGCGTTCTAAACAAATACCTACTGGTGTTTCTGGTTGAACTCCCAAATTTTGTAAATAATGAGCTAATTGATTAGAACGCTGGTTTAATTCTTTGTAAGTAAGCTTTTGTTCTCTGAAAATTACAGCAATATTATCGGATGTGCGTTCTGCTTGTGCTTCAAACTGATGATGAATACATTCTTGGGGGTAATCTGTCTGGGTTTGATTCCATTGGGTGATTAATTCTAATTCCTGCTGTGTTAATAAAGGTAGGGTTGCTAAGTTTTGCTGGGAATTAGCTATCATTCCATCCAGTAAAATACATAAATGCTCTAGCAATCGGTTCATTGCTGCTGGTGTAAATTTATAGGAATCATATTTTAGTTCCAAAGATAATTGATTCCCGACGGATACTAATATACTGATGGGGAAATTTGTCTTTTCTATCAATTTAATATCAGCAATGCGTAAATCTTCCTGTCCCTTAACTGCTGATATATCAACAGGATAATTTTCAAACACCAAAATACTATCAAATAATGCGCTTCCCCTGCAAATGTAAACACACCTGTGGTAAATATACACCCGCTTGTGGTGTTAACAAAGTATGAAAAAGCATCCCCTGTTGCATGGGTGAAAGCGGTTGAAGAAGGCAGAAGGCAGATGGCATCCGTGCTGAAGGGGCAAACTAGTCCGTGGTTTCAGACCCCAACCGATTGCAAACACCGTGCAGACGGTGGGGTTTTATACCCCCGAAAGCTCCGGGCAGACGGAACAAAGTGTATTACTTGTTACCTTATATACTTATTCCTCCCTTCTGCCCTCTGCCCTCTGCCCTCTGCCTTTCCGCGATAAATATTTTCTATATTTTTGCGTTTGTCCACAGGTTGCATAATTATTTTTCTTTATACCTAGCAGATTAATTGTTTAGTTTTAATTTTTCTTTCTTATCTTGGCGCTCTTGGCATCTTGGCGGTTGGTCTACTAACTATTAATAACACCAAAGCAATCACCGCAAAAGCACTACCAGTAATAAAAGTAGCCTTTGGACTAAAATATTGCCACAAAATACCAGCCAAAATACTCGCAGGTAAAAGAGCTAAACCAGTTGCCAAATTCATCATGCCAAAAGCAGTACCCCGAAGATTTGCCGGAACTTTATCAGCAACTAATGCCAACAAAGTACCCTTAGTCATACCCTGATATACCCCATGTAACCCCAATAAAGCCCACATTTGCCAGTTTTTATCAGCAAATGCAAAACCGAGATATACGACCGCGTAGAGCAAAAATCCCCCAACTAACAGCCTTAACTTCCCAGTCCTGTCAGACACTAACCCCATAGGGTAAGCGCTGAGACAATACGTTAAATTCATCACCACTAAACTTAAAGGTACTAACTCAGCAGAAATTCCGATTTCCTTAGCTTGCAAGAGTAAAAAAGCATCGCTGAAATTACCCAAATTAAACACTAAAGCAACCGCTACCAACCACCAGTAACTCTGACCCAAACTTTTCAGTGCATCCCAACTGAGAGGATTTTTTCTAGGTTCAGTAACAGGAGTTTTTGGTTCTTGAATACCAATTGCTAACAAAATTACAGCTAAAATACCCGGAATTAATGCTATCCAGAAAACAAAACGGTAATTTTGCCCAGAGACAGACATCAAAACAATTGCCAGTAACGGTCCCGTAAATGCACCAATGGTATCCAACGATTGACGTAACCCATAAGCTGCTCCCCGATTAGCTGAATCAGTAACATCAGCCACAATAGCATCACGTGGAGCTACGCGAATACCCTTACCCACTCTGTCACCAAAACGCGCCATTAATACCCAACCAGAACTTGTGGCAATAGCAAACAAAGGTTTAACAAAAGTGGATAAACCATACCCAAACACAACTAATTGCTTGCGTTTACCAATACGGTCGCTCAAAGCACCAGAAAATATTTTTAATACAGAAGCAGTTGATTCAGCAATTCCCTCAATGTATCCAACTGTCAGCAAATTTGCTTTGAGTATAGAAATAAGAAACAAAGGTAGGATAGAATCAATCATCTTGGAGCTAATGTCCGTCAACAAACTGACAAACCCCAAAATCCAGACGCTACGGGAAATATCCTGAAAACCTTTCTTGTTTAAAATTTCTGGCTGAGAATTGCTCATAATCCTACTGGTAAATGGTTTGTAGTTGCGCTTTAGCTTTTAGGCTTGCAGTTGTACTAAGAAAGCGGGTACATTCTATGTACAAGGCTAATTGTTGCTAAAGAGGCGCTAAAGCGCAACTACGAACTTTGATATTACAATCCAAAAAATACTATAAATTTGCTAACAAATCATCAAGTTCATCTTGATTAAGTTGCATTTGCGGGAAATCAGAGGGAGTGAACCCACCCGTATCGACAGACAAACAATGTTGAATCAGCACTGAGTTTGGTACTCAAAGCTAATGGAGCACTTCCTGGTGGTGCTGTAGATGTTATTATCAACAGCGACATTTGATGAGATATATTGACAGAAGCTTGTTTTGTATGCGTTCGGCACGCTTCAAAGAATCTGTAGCCTCACCCTGTTCGTGTGGGGGAAAAATATTCGTGCAAAATTGGGATGCTCCCAACCAGGAGAAACACAACTTGATGTTTAATGAATAGACTATCCGCCAAAAATACAACTTCAGCAGATGATTCTAAAACTAAATCAAGAAAGAAGATTTGCTAAAATTTGCTCCTCTTTAAAATTATAAAACCAGATGATTCATGTGGGCTTAAATTAATTGCTTTCCCATCACGATTACAACCTACTTTAATAATAATAGCAAATTATATTTTCCTTTTTAAAGTAAATTTCAATTATGAAAATGTTTTATTTATATTAAAATAGGACGGGCTAAATACATACTATTTGTTTTCAAGTCTTACAATAATTACTGATAAAAAAGTCAATCAAGACTATAATTGGTCTTTTTGGGATAAAAATTTGCCGTTTTTGGATAGACTCAAAGCCTCAAAAACATTATAATTCGTTTTGTCTGTGTGATGGTGATTTAAATAACTTGTTTATTTAGATAAAGAAACTGACTCTTTGGAAAAATGTCACAAAAACCTCATCGCTTGTCAAAAAAACTTCCTCCTTTGCAACGCTTGCTCAACTACGGTAAAAAATACCGTCAGAGAATTTACTTTGCGACAATATTTTCTATTCTCAATACTATATTGGATTTAGCCCCACCTTGGTTAGTTGGTGTCGCTGTTGATATTTTAGTTCAACAACAGAACTCACTCTTTGCTAAGTTGGGAGTGAAAGATGTTTTATTACAATTTGCTCTACTTTCATTTTTGACTGTAGTTATCTGGGTGTTTGAATCACTAACTCAATACTTATATGATAGAATTTGGCGAAATTTAGCCCAAAGTATTCAGAATGATTTGCGTTTAGATGCTTACAACCATCTACAGGAATTAGAACTTGCTTATTTTGAAGACAGTAGCACGGGTAATTTACTCTCTATCCTTAATGATGACATCAATCAACTTGAAGATTTTTTAAATCGAGGTGCAAATGAAATTATTCAAGTTACTACTTCAGTAGTGATTCTGGTTGGTGGTGCAATATTTATGTTACCACCCATTATTACCTTCGTGTCAATGTTGCCGATACCATTTATACTTTGGGGTGCTTTAGCTTATCAAAAACGTCTAGAACCACGCTACGCTGATGTTCGGGAAAAGGTAGGTATTCTTAGTTCTCGGTTGGCAAATAATATCAGCGGTATTACCACAATAAAAAGCTTCACTGCTGAAAAATATGAAAGTGCTAGATTAGCGACCGAAAGTGAAGCTTATCGAAGAAGTAATAATAAAGCAATTAAACTTTCAGCTGCTTTTATTCCTGTTATTAGAATGTTAGTTCTGATTGGGTTTACTGCTCTGCTATTTTTAGGAGGAATGGCAGCTTATTATGGTAATTTATCTATTGGTAATTATAGTGTTTTATTGGTATTGATACAGCGTTTATTGTGGCCTTTCGTCTTTTTAGGGGAAACTTTTGATGAGTATCAAAGGGCTATGGCTTCCTGTAATCGGGTAATGGATTTATTGGATACTCCAATTACTATTAATACAGGTGATGTGGGTTTAGCTGTTGAAAAAATGCGCGGAGAAATTGAGTTTAATAATGTTATTTTTACTTATCGAAGTTTAGAAAAACTTTCTCCTAATCAGGCAAGCGCTTTAACAGATTCACCTTCCGTCACAGGAGATAGTGTTAGAGGATTAGGTCGGATAATCAGCAATTTATCTTTGCATATACCTGCAGGAAAAACTATCGCTATTGTTGGTTCCACTGGTTCAGGTAAAAGTACTTTAGTAAAATTACTATTACGTTTTTATGATATTTCTTCGGGAAAAATTACTATTGATGGTATTGAGATTCAAAAGTTAAATTTATATGATTTGCGTCGCAGTATTGGCTTAGTTAGTCAAGATGTATTTTTATTTCATGGGACGGTTGCTGAGAATATCGCCTATGGTACATTTGATGCTACAGGCGGAGAAATCATTAATGCAGCCAAAATTGCTGAAGCACACGATTTTATTATGCGACTTCCCCAAGCATACGACACAATAGTTGGGGAACGCGGACAAAAGTTATCTGGGGGACAGCGACAACGAATTGCAATTGCTAGAGCGGTTCTCAAAAATCCACCTATCTTAATTTTGGATGAGGCAACATCGGCAGTTGATAATGAAACAGAAGCTGCTATTCAGCGTTCTTTGGAGAAAATTACTGTTAATCGAACCACTATAGCTATAGCTCACCGTCTTTCCACTATCCGCAATGCTGATTGTATTTATGTCATGGAATCTGGACAATTGGTGGAAGCGGGGAGGCATGAGGAGTTGTTGGTGAAGGATGGGATTTATGCTGGTTTATGGCGAGTGCAGTCGGGGATTGCGTAGATATACTGACCCGTTGATTATCAAAAGCAAATAATGTATACTTGTTGCAAAATATTATTATCTGCTTGGCAAGGCATTTATAGTTCTGGGAAAAATATTGCATTCCCACGAAATCTGCTACGATGCTAATCTTTATACCTGTTTAGAATCGATAGAAAATTGAAAATGCATATATTAACAGAAGAAGAATCTGACAAACTTTGGGAAGAAAGTATCAAAGCGAATGGCAAGCTATTATTAAATCATGATGGTTTTGATGAAATTTGCCAATATGAAAATCAATTTCTTACAAGGTCTTGTTGCCAAGTTGAGCTACGCCCAGGATTGAGGTTGGGAATAGCAGATGAAATACAGCATCAAGAATTAAAATGTTGGAGTATTCATGATTATCCTTATCCGTTGATAGCAAAATTTCATGTTTCTGGTGATATGCGGACAATCACTCCAGGGATTAAAGAAATTTCTGATGATTATGTCGAACAAATAGGTAAAAACTATTTATTTTATCTACCGCAATTAGCTCCTATTTTGGAGAATGGGGATAAAAAGCAGACTCCACCGCGACTGAAGCCAGATACCATTGCTCGAATTTATCAGGCTAGGGACATTTTGTGATCGCGTTTGGATCTGCGATGGCACCTACTGTCGTATTAAATAATCCTGGTCCGCCTCCTCCCTGGCAAACACACTTGGAAGATATTGCCAATATTTTTGGTAAAGAACAAGAAAAAAAACAGTTAATAAATCAATACTGGCAACGAATTGAGAAAATTAAACAGGTATTGGGGGACAAACGGCATCAGATGCAGGTATCTGTCATCACTGTAAATCCTCCTTATGGGATATTTACTTATGGGAAAAAGCATCCGACTGGAAAATTATTGCACGATATCGGATTAAAGCGTCCACCGATGCAGACGGGAGATTTCTTCACAAAAGATAAAATTCCTCAGGAACTTTTATCTGAGGTAGATGGAGATGTTATTTTCCTTTCCTACAGAGGAGGAAAGGGGGCAAAAGAATCTCTAGGAAAGCTACAAAAAAATCCCTTGTGGCGTCAACTCAAAGCAGTACAACAAAATCGAGTTTATCTTGTAGACTCGGACAATTGGTACGCTTTTGATGTTTTAGCAATGAACGCTGTTCTAGATGACCTGGAAAAATACCTCCTCAATACGCCCTAAACCTATGACCAAAATCGTTTCAGAGCAGTAATCAATAGCTAACAATACAATGATAATCTAACGCACCATAATAAATCTATGGTTTGAATTGGTAAAATAAGATTAATACGCACTCAAGCTTAGGAAAATTTTTGAGTCATTTTTTTGAATTAATCTTGACAAGGTATTTTTCAATATCATCAAGAACAATATCAGCAGCTGGGAAAGTTGCTCCATTCCAGGGTAATGCATCTTTTATAAAATAAATTTGCCCCTGTTGAACTGCTTTAAGCTTTTTACCTAGAGGCTTTTTGATAATCTTCTCGAAAGCTTTTCTGTCTTCTTCTTTTCTTGTCAAAACAAACATAATGTTGCCGTCTATTATATCTAGCTGTTCTTCTGAGGTAAAAGAAATAAAGGATTAGACAGTGTGAAGATAAAATTATCGATGTGCTACTGTTTCTGAAATAATTCAAGTTAGCGCTGCACTAGGTATTGAAATAAACGGAGTGATTAAAGTTAATTTTGATGAAATCGAGGAAGGCAAAAAAACTGCTCTTGAACGAAATTTAAGACGAAGGGAAAGGATAAATGTACAATAATTAGCTGTGGAGCATCCAATAAATGGAACAAGCATAATTATTAGGCGCCCTTATACCCTACTTTCTACATCACTACATTAGATAGGCACCACCCATAATCATGATATTTTTCTTGTGGGATAGGCATCCTTGCCTGTCCCCCACTCACCCATTGAGAAAAAGGCAAAAACCATGTATACTATTGCAAATAATTATTATTTGCTTGTAAAACATTTGTTTTATTAAACTACCATGACAAGCCAAGCTTTACAATCAGATTACTCAAATCAATTTCCAACTGCGGAAGAAAATCAAATTACTGATGGGTTGAATGATTTTTCTGAAACATTCCTAGAGTATTCTCAAGAGCTTGGGCTAGGTTATATAAAAGATATTGAGCTAAATCTAGGCTTAACGCTTGCAATAAAAAATTATCAAAATCATCCAAACTATACTATAAGCGAAAATGCTACCGAACACGAGCATCCTTTGCAGTTTTATTTTAGACTTCAAGGCTACGTTCATAGTAATGTTGAATACGCCTCTGTTAAAGCTGGTGAAACAGCTTTGTGCGGTTGTGGAATGGCGCCAAAGATGTTGTTTAAGGAACCAATAGAAAATCAAGAGGTTGATATTCATATTCAGCCGGAATTATTTAAAACATTATTCGGTATACAAGATGGCGACATACCATCGCAATTTAAACACCTATTTCGCCAACCCGATGAGGAATATTCTGTACGTATAGGAACAATTACTGCTCAAATGCAGGTTGTATTACAGCAAATTTGGCAATGTCCCTTTGAAGGTTTAATTAAAAAAGTTTACTTAGAAGCGAAAGTACTGGAATTAATAGCTTTGCGACTGCAACAGGATATGACGGGGGAAATTATTCAATGTCGTACAGTTAAACCAAGACGGACTGTAGTTGAGCAAATTTACCAAGCTAAAGAGATTTTAGAAAGTCGTATAGATAACCCACCATCTTTTATTGAATTAGCAGAAGATGTGGGACTTACTCTGTATCAATTGAAGCAGGGTTTTCAGAAAGTATTTGGTCAAAGTGCTTTTCAATATTTACATCAATACCGTATGGAGCAAGCGCGACTTTTGCTGTATGAGGGTAATATGCGTGTAGCTGATGTAGCAAATTGTGTTGGATATTCCCACTTAGGACAATTTTCGGCAGCGTTTAAACGAATGTTTGGGATTAATCCGCGCGATTGTCTCAAAGGCAAAGCTTAATTATGCATTTTTAGATACAAACCGACTTTTTGGGATAATTAATCGTCATTTTTAGATAGACTCACACCCTGAGAAAATTTTAAACTCAGCATCAGTCCAATTGATAAGTTTTCTCTGTAATAGGCTAAATCTTTCCTGCGAGATGAAAGTCTAAATAAAATTATTAGGTGTGAGTGTTGTAAATGAAGCTACAAAAATTGCTATTAAAAGCTCTGTGTGTTTCGGGTTCTGTTTGGGTTGTAGCGATGACTGCAACTGCTCAGAAGGTAGAAGCAAGGCAGGTTAATGATTCCCAATTATCAAGTGGTGAGATTCCTCATTTAAACGAAGTAGAGTTACCGAATAAAAGTGCGTATCAGTTAGTACAATCTCCAACACCTGAGATTGTAACAATCACGGGGGTAAAAGCAAACCCCACCGATAAAGGTGTAGAGATAATTTTAGAAACAACCCAAGGAGATAAGCTGCAAGTTACAAACCGCAGTACTGGTAATAATTTTATCGCTGACGTAGCTGGCGGGCAGTTACGTTTACCATCTGGAGAGGCTTTTACATTTCGTTCCTCAAAACCGCTTGCGGGAATTACAGAAATAACAGTTACAAATGTTGATACTAATACTGTGCGGGTGACGGTGGCAGGTGAGAAAACTTTGCCCACGGTTGAGTTATTTGATGATAATGCAGGGTTAATTTTTGCAGTGGCGCCTGCAACAACTGCAACACAACCACCTCAACAAGAGGCACCCTTTACTACTGAAAAACCAGCGACTGAGGCGCCGCAAGAAAAACCATCAGCACAACAAGATGAACCAATTGAGTTGGTAGTGACAGGAGAGCAAGATGGGTATCGGGCGCCAGATGCCTCAGTGGGAACGAGAACAGATACACCATTGCGAGATATTCCTCAGTCGATTCAAGTCGTTCCACAACAGGTGCTACAAGACCGTCAAGCAAGAAGCATCAGAGACGGATTGGAAAATGTTAGTGGCGTAACCTCAATTGGGTATGGAAGTAATAGTACTAGAGAATATTTCATTATTCGAGGCTTTGAGTCTTTTGGCGCTCTTGTAAATGGACTTCCCGACCCACAAATCGCTAGCGATAGTACCTTTATCAATGTAGAACGGTTAGAAGTGTTGAAAGGTCCAGCCTCCGTTTTGTATGGAGACAGTGGATCAGGGGGTGGTCTTGGTGGAACTATTAACTTTGTTACTAAAAAACCATTGCGCGATCCATTTTACGAAATCAGCACGACTATTGGTAGTTTTAATGACTATGAGGGGGCAATCGACCTCTCTGGACCGCTAAATGAATCTAAAACGGCTCTTTACCGCTTTATTGCTGGTTATCGGAGTACTGAGAGTTTCATTGATTTTAATAATGCTAGAAGGTTTTCCATTGCTCCCAGCTTAAGCTTTAGCCTAGGTACAAATACAGACTTAGTTGTAGAAGGTGATGTTAACATTTTGGAAAGAAATGGACAGCAACCGAACGGATTGCCAGCAGTGGGTAGTGTATTACCAAATCCCAATGGAAAAGTAGGCCGTAGTTTTAGCCCAGTCGGGGAAGTAACTGACAACCTAACCATTGCTGGCAGAATTGGATATAGTTTAGAGCATCGATTTAATGAAAACTTGAAGTTGCGGAATGCCTTCCGTTATACGTTTTACGATGACGATGATCGTAATAATAAACCTGACTTTTATCCCACTAGTTTAGAGGCTGATAATCGCACACTCAATCGAGAGGGTATAATTGGCAGTCAATTTTACGACACCTACTATCTTGATACCAACTTACTGGGTAAATTCAATACTGGCTCCATCAATCATCAACTTCTATTTGGTTTTAGTTTGAGTCGAAATACAATTGATACCAGTTATGAATTTGGAATTTCTGCTGTCCCAGTAGACATTTTTAACCCGGTTTATGACCAAACCGTTGTTTCTACTGGTCGTAACTCTATTGAGTTTACAACCAAAGATATGCTTGGTATTTATCTTCAAGATCAAATTACTCTTGCCCAAAACTTGAAGTTTTTGCTAGGTGGACGAGTGGATATACTTGAGGAGCGCAAAACGGATCGACTTACAAATATAGAAACTAGTCAATCGGACACCGCATTTAGCCCAAGGGTGGGGATTGTTTATCAACCGATTCCACCGATTTCCCTGTATGCCAGTTATTCTAAATCTTTTAGCCCAACTATTGGCAGATCAGCTAGGGGACAAACACTCCAACCAGGACGTGGGACGCAGTATGAAGTTGGTATCAAAGCTGACTTAACCAACAAACTTTCTACTACTCTCGCTTTCTATGATTTAACCCGCTCCAATGTAACGACAACCGATCCTAATAATCCTAATTTTTCGGTTCAAACTGGAGAGCAAAGAAGTCAAGGAATTGAGCTAGATATTAATGGCGAAATTTTACCTGGGTGGAATATTATCGCAGGTTATGCCTACACCGATGCTAAAGTCAAGAAAGATAATGATATTCCAGTGGGAAATCGATTATACTCTGCTCCCGAACACTCATTCAACCTGTGGACAACCTACAGAATCCAAAAAGGTGATTTGCAAGGGCTAGGATTTGGATTAGGCTTCTACTATGTTGGTGAAATAGCAGCAGATTTAGCTAATACTTTAGAACTACCTAGTTACTTCCGCACAGATGCAGCAATTTTCTACGAACGCGAGCAATTCCGCGCCGCTTTAAATTTCCGTAATCTTTTTGATGTAGAGTATTATACAGCTTGGGGGTCTGGAGAAAATGTGTATCTAGGCAATCCTTTCACCGTTCAAGGAACGATTTCATGGAAGTTTTAGGTTGTTAGATGTACATGAATATTTCTTTGCGACGCCTCACCTATCCCATACTTTTAAGTATCTTAACAGTAATACTGGTTTCAGCTTGTAACACAACTCATGACACCAGTATTACTAGCTATAAACAGCCGCTTGAGAATTGCCGAACCGTGAAACATGTCATGGGTAACACCTGCATTCCTCGCAACCCTCAACGGGTAGTAGCTCTCGCAGGGGATAGTTTAGCTAATAGTTGGGCGTTAGGCATCCGTCCTATTGCATCGACTTATGTTCCGGGTTTTCCGATTCCAAAATATCTTCAAGGTAAAGTCGATATAGTAGAATCTGTTGGAGAATATAATAACCCAAACCTAGAAAAGATTTTGAGACTGAAACCAGACCTAATTATTTCTGGTTCTGAGTTGAAAGGTATTTACAAACAGTTGTCTTATATTGCGCCTACAGTAGTACTCAATACACCTTATCCTTCACCCCCTTGGACGGATATGTTAGAGGAACTAGCTGCTATTTTGGGCAAAGAAGAAGTTAGTAAGCAATTGATAAATAAGTATTGGCAACGGGTAGAAAAACTTAAGCAAGCTTTGGATATTGGCGCAGGCTCTCCAAAAGAGAATCGCCGCAAAACTATGGAGGTATCTATTGCAAATACATCTTCAGAATACGGCATTTGGTCTTATGGAGAAAAGCATTTTTCTGGGTCAATTTTGAGGGATATTGGTCTGCAACGCCCAAAATCACAGAGAGGAGATTTTTTCTATATAGAAAATATATCTAAAGAAAAAATATCTGATATTGATGGTGATGTTCTCTTCTTTGCATCTTGGGAAAGGGAAGATGATAAGAAGACTTTAAATAAACTTAAACAAAGTCCTTTGTGGGCGCAACTTGAAGTTTTAAAAAAAAATAAAGTTTATGTTGTAGGTATGCATTGGCATAGTTCAGATATTTTTGCGATTAATGCCATCCTTGATGACTTATTTAAGTACCTCGTTAACCAACGCTAATTCTATATGATTACTATTTTATTTTTGAAATATACTTGAAGATGAGGTAGCAAAAATTACAAGAATCTTCTAATGCCGTATTTAATATTCCAATTACTTTGAACTAATGCTTGATATATTAAAATAGTGTGTGAAGATATATTTAAGTTTTCACGCACTAAATTTATTAAATTAATTGTCGCAATTCATCCAAGGTGTTTATACTCTTAATCGCATTTTTAATCACTTTAAGCTTTTCTAAATCTTGAACCTCAAAAACAGATTCCATTAACTCCAATGCATCGGTGCCGAATTTTAACTCTAGCCCCAGCTCAATCGCAGCTAGGATACCGCGTTTTTCACCCTGCTGCTCACCTTCACTTAAAATTTGTTGATACCAAGGAGATTCTTGTAAAATTGCCATATCCAACCTCATAATGTTTTGAACTAACGCCTTATCTAACATAAAGCTAGCAAAAAAACCTAAAAGCGTGTCAAACTGCTCTAACTGCTCGGAGGTACGCATCACTCGCAGTGCTTGTGTAATTGTCGCTTCATTGACGCCGTTTTGAAGAACTGGCACAAATGGTAGTAAAGTGGGCACTTAGGTGTTTTATGTTTAGGACTTTGAGTATCAAAGATTTTTGCTAACTGCTATGTCATCAAAAAATACAAATCTCATGGTAAGCTGGAATAAGTTTAAAAAAGGTCAAAGATAAAAACTTTGACCGAAAAATTAACAATTTAAAGTTAAACTTTTGATTATCGATTTAACCAAGCCTCTAAATCAGAAATATTCGAGAAATTGATAAAATCTTCTCCTAACGCTTCAAGTTGTTCTGTTGTCAATGCTTGGATACGTTCAATAATTGATGAGTCGATGGTACCGAATTTTCGATTGAGTTGACGATTTAAAAAGCGAAAAGCCTCCTTTTGCTCACCTTCACTTAAAATTTGTTGATACCAAGGAGATTCTTGTAAAATTGCCATATCCAACCTCATAATATTTTAAACTAACGCCTTATCTAACATAAAGCTAGCAAAAAAACCTAAAAGCGTGTCAAACTGCTCTAACTGCTCGGAGGTACGCATCACTCGCAGTGCTTGTTTAATTGTCGCTTCATTAGCACCGTTTTGGAGAACTGGCACAAATGGTAATAAAGTAGGTACGTAACACTATGGTATGATATCCAAAATTTATTTAAAACCTACCCAAGACTTGCTCAACCTGCAAATAAAAATACAGCACTTTGCAGTTAAATAAAGTACTATGCTTAATCTTGAAGGTTAACATAAAGTAATATCTGATTGTCATACTAGTTCTCACACTCTGACATCCTAGTGTAAAAATATTCCATCATTTCCACATCTGGTTATCCAAAGTAAAGCAGGTTGAAATTGTTATGTAATTTTTAAAACTTTTCTTCAGTTAGTTTCCGCATTTGGTTTATTGATAGCGGTTCCTATGAAGTCCCACCAATTAAATTAACAGCATATGTCCAAAATCAAACAACACCCGGTTGGCAAAATCGCTTGCAAGCATTATATGTAGGAAATCGCGAGCACGCTTTTAAAGATGGTAGCGATAGGGCTGCGGGTATAGCAATGCTATATGTGATTTATGCTACTTGCATGTTTTTGGTCGGTTTGCTTGGATTTTGTTTTCCAGAACTGCGAAATGTGGAAAAGACATTACCAGACCACGATGCAGCTGTTTAAAGGCGAATGGGGACAGAGGACAGGAAACTCATTATTCAGTATTTGTCACCTCTGAAACAATATCTGTAACTCTTGACACTATATTTAATTTAAATTAATGATATTATTTCTCATCTATTTTTTAATAAATCCCAATCCAAAATCATATGACCCTTGTTTTACAAGAATCAGTAGATTGTCATCATTTATTACCAGCAAACCCATTAGATAATAACAGTCATTTTCAACTAAAAACTTACGAATATCAGATAAATGACCCCAAAGGGACGAGTCATGGTTATAGACGTTGGTTTCATTTGCGCCCAGGAATTTCTCTTTTGATAGATGATTATAAGTTGCAAGAAAATTTAGTTATCGAAACTGCCCAAACTCAACCTTGCACTTTTTTAGAATTAGGTTTTAGTATTTTGGGTCATAATGCTGGTGTAGATTTAAGAAAAGGTCAAAATTTTGTAGCACTCGAAGTAGATACTGGTGAAGGTGGTTGGAAGGAATGGCAAGCCCAAGAAAGAATTTTAAAATTGGATATTCATATTGAATATTCTTTATTTGAAAATTTGGTGTTATCCCATTTAGATAAATTACCTGTGAATTTTCGAGAAATCATTGAGCAAGCTAATAGCGATATAAATTACTTTGAAATCGGCAGGACAACACCGCAAATGCAAACAATATTGCAACAAATTTTGAATTGTCCCTATCAAGCTTTAACAAGGCAACTTTATTTAGAGGCTAAAGTATTAGAATTAATGGCGCTACGCTTGGAAGATTTGCAAGATTCCCGAACCATAGATGCAAATATTACTCTCAAACCGCAACAAATCGATAGTATTTATCAGGCAAGAGATATTCTCATTAGTAATTTTACTAATCCGCCCACATTAATAGCGTTAGCACGACAAGTAAAGCTGAATGATTGCACCTTGAAAAAGGGTTTTCAGCAAATATTTGGTACAACAGTCTTTGGTTATTTACATAACTACCGTATGGAAAGAGCGAAAGAATTACTTTTGGACGCAAAGTTAACAGTAAATCAAGTTGCTCAATCTGTAGGCTATGCTAGTCGCAGTGCTTTTATGACAGCTTTTCGTAAAAAGTTTGGCACGAGTCCCAGTGCTTATTCTCAAAAAAATTCCGTTTAAAGAACCGAAAAATTTCGTTTGGAGAACATTTCCAGCTTTAGTTTTCCCTCTAATTCCCGTAAACTTACTGACAAGACTTACTAATAAGACTATGGTTTGTTGCTTACGGGCAAGTAGCACTATATTCCACTGGGAAAATAAATGAAATTAGATAAATTGTTTCAGAGCCTACTGCTGACTAGCTCGCTGGCTTTTTTGCTCGTGACTCCCGCGACAGCAAAGGAAGTGGGAGAAGAGGAAATCAGTAAAAATATTCCTCTCCTGAGTGACATCGAAGTTCCTGTCACGAGCGCTCGAACTTTGGCACAAAGACCTACATTAAACCCCACCCAAGGGAATATTGCTCTAATTACGGTCGTCAAAGCAAATCCTACCGAGAAAGGAGTGGAGGTAATTTTAGAGACAAGCCTTGGGGATAAACTACGGGTTGCCAATCGCAGTACGGGTAATAATTTTATTGCCGATATCACAGGCGGGCAGTTGCGATTACCTAACGGAGATTCTTTTACATATCGCTCGGAAAAGCCTATATCGGGAATTACGGAAATAACAGTCACAAATATTGACGAAAATACTGTGCGGGTGACGGTAGTAGGTGAGAAAGCATTACCCACGGTTGAGCTATTTGATGATGATGCAGGATTAATTTTTGCAGTGACGGAAACACCACAAACCCAAACCCCATCGGAACAACCATCAGCAGAAGCGGACGAGCCAATTGAATTAGTCGTGACAGCAACGCGGACAGAGGAAACACTGGAAAATATCCCACGCTCTGTCACCGTAATTACCCGCGAACAGATTGAACAACAAGCACAGCTAACGCAGAACATCACAGATATTCTGCCACTATTGATTCCAGGAGCTGCTCCTCCCAATAGTCGTGTTGGTAGTATCAATTTGCGGGGACGGGAAGCTTCGATTTTGATTGACGGTGTTCCTCAAAATACTAATAACAATCAAACTTTTACTGCTCAACTAGCAGGTCTTGACCCAGAAAATATTGAGCGTATCGAAGTAATTAGTGGTGCTAATGCCATTTACGGAGGACAAGCAACGGGAGGATTAATTAATATCATCACCCGTAAACCGAGCAAGAATAAGCTAACCTCAACTGTTGAAATCGGCGCGAATACGTCTTTAACTAACTCTGAAAACAGCTTTGGTAGTAACTTGCTATACCAAATTGCTGGAGCTGAAGGTGATTTTGATTATATCGGTAGCTTTTCAATCGTAGGACAAGGCGCATTCTATGATGCAGTCGGCTCGCGTGTTGCTAATAACCAAGGCTACGACGATACCACAACTATTAATGCATTAGTTAATATCGGCGTAAATTTGAGCGAGCAACAACGTTTACAGTTAAGATTCAATCATTCCCGTTTGTCACAGGATACTAACTTTACCAGTGATGAAAGTACCTCTGAAATTCCTGGAATTCAAAAGGGGCGTTTGCGAAGAATACCTGAAGGAACCCAGATTATTGGCTATAAGGATGGGTTTGAATTCATTACTACCAACACTACTCTGAGTTATTCTCATGAGAATCTTTTGGGTAGTAAGCTACAGGGACAGCTTTTTTATCGCCAATTTTCCGCAGGGGGCTTTTTACCTTATGACAATCGTCTATTTGGTGGGACAACGATTTCCGACCAAAGTGGGGAAACTGAACAGTTCGGTGGACGACTCCAGATTGAAACACCGTTTAACCAGAATAAAACCTTTAGCCTACTTTGGGGTGTAGATTACGATTACCAACGTATTTTTCAAAATGCTTCGCTGTTTGATACGGTAGAATTTGATGCTAGTGGCGGACGGATTTTTCGTAAAATTGATGAAGTTACCTTCATACCACCCTATACCTTCTCTGATTTAGGTTTATTCGCTCAGTTGCAAACAAAATTGGGCGATAACTTTACTATCAATGGTGGCGTAAGGTATGTAAACTTGAATGCAAATGTCGCTGACTACGCAGCTTTTGACTTGTATAGCACCGAACCACCGAGAGATATTCAAGGTGGAAGTTTAACAGCTGATGATTTTTTGTTTAACTTTGGTGCTATTTACAATATTACTGATGAAGTCAGTGTTTTTGCTAGCTTTTCCCAAGGGTTCTCTTTCCCAGATATTGGTAGAATTCTACGAAATCCACCCGAAAATTTTGTCAGTCTCTCAAAAACAGATATTACCACTCCTGTAGATGTAGATAATTACGAAATTGGCATCCGAGGTAATTGGAATAATGTTCAGGCTTCTTTATCAGGATTTTATAGCAAGTCTGATTTAGGATTTGGGGTTGTATATAATAACGATGGAACACTGAGAAACGTTCGCTCACCTCAACGAACTTATGGTATTGAAGGTACTTTGGATTGGCAACCAACAAAAACGTTAAGACTGGGTAGTACAATTGGTTGGTTAGAGGGTGAAAACGACGAGGATGAGGATGGTAAGTTTCTTGCATTGGGTAGTGGTGTTGTCAATCCCCTCAAACTAACAGCCTACATTGAGCATCAAACAACACCAGGGTGGCGGAATCGTTTGCAATTTTTATATTCCGGAAACCGTAATCGCGCCTTCTTGGAAGGTGTGGATGGTAAAGAAATTAACGAATACCTGACGGTAGATTACATCGGTAGTATTAAAATAGGACAAGGAGAGTTACAACTTAGCATCCGAAACTTATTTAATAATTACTACTTCCCAGTTTCTTCGCAAGCTACTGCTCCCTTTTATGACCCATTAAATTATGCCGGAGAAGGCAGAACTTTTAGCGCTGCCTATCGAATTAGCTGGTGATACATCTCAACTCCTCCTGCTTCATCAGGAGGGGTAAATAATTCGATTTTTATAAATTCACAAATGAATTAGATATTAAAGCCGAATTTAATAATATAGGTGTATTACTCAAAATGAAATTCAAGTATATCAAAATTACACCTCAGTTCTATTTCATCTTAATGATGGTATTTTTGATAATAATTGGTTGTGGAATTAATCCTAAGCAAAATTTTACTCCAGATAGTAAAAATATACCCAGTTTGCAAACAATAAAGAATTTCCGCTTGGTGAAACATGCGATGGGAGAAACTTATGTTCCCCAAAAACCCCAACGTATTGTTGTTCTAGCTCACACTACCTTGGCAAATGTTATAGCATAATAGATTTACCGCAAAAAGTGGGATTAGTTACTCAGGATGTACAACTATTTCAAACTACAGTTCGTAACAATCTCACCTTTTTTAACCAGAATATCAACGACGAACGTATCTATGAGACCTTAGAAATATTGGGACTCTCAACATGGTTATATTCATTACCCCAAGGCTTAGATACAAATTTGGGACCAGATAGTAGCGGTTTATCTGCTGGACAGGCACAATTACTTGCTTTTACTCGCGTTTTTCTCAAAAACCCTGGGTTAGTGATTTTAGATGAAGCCTCTTCTCGCCTTGACCCCATAACAGACAAACTAATAGAAAAAGCTGTAGACAGGTTATTTACTGGGCGTACAGGTATTATTATTGCTCATCGTTTAGCTACTGTACAAAAGGCAAATCAAATCTTAATTTTAGAACAAGGTCGAGTTAGTGAATATGGTCAACGCGAAAAACTAGCTAAAAATCCTCAATCGCGTTTTTACCATTTATTGCAGGCTAGTTTAACAGATTATTAATTTATTTTGTTTTGAAAATGCTTAACTATTTCTTTGCGAAAAAAGGACAATATTGGAAATTATTATGGCAACTGATTTGTTACAAACCAAAATTATATATCCTTGATAGTATCTACTGGATTTTAATTATGGGCTTGCCTGTCATTCCTGGATTGATTATCCGAGAGTTTTTCAATAGTTTGACAAACAACGCAAAATTTGGGTTATCACCTCTAGCTTTAATTGCATTATTATTAGCATTGAATTTAGGACATATAGTAGTTTTATTTGCAGGACGAATTACCAAAACACAGCACCGCTTTCTCATGCGGTCGCTACTGCGACACAATTTGTTAGATAGCCTATTTCAAAATCCTACAGCACAGCCAAAGGTTGTTAATCAAGAGGCAGAAACAACCGTATCTCAGGGTGAAATTATTAGCTATTTTCGCGATGATGTCGAACAAATAGAAGACAATATTGCATGGATATCAGAAATATTAGGAGAAGGAATATTTGCTATTTTTTGTTTGGTGATTATATGTAACCGTTCACAGGATTTTTTTGGTTACCGCATCTAATAGGTACAAATTGGTGGTAGATTGAGAGGCATGGATACTCTGTGCATCTTTTACGGAATTGAGATTCCCAACTCGGATTGGGAAAA
>JAESGU010000033.1_pt1 | contig 152657 bp, 111 predicted proteins | sample 9266271 | NCBI WGS metagenome assembly JAESGU01 (sample SAMN15740544, study PRJNA653495) | algae metagenome | isolation source: Scytonematopsis contorta HA4267-MV1 and co-occurring heterotrophs from mud... | place: USA: Palolo Valley Trail, Honolulu, Hawaii | collected 2009-07-25 | reverse complement strand
CCAATTGTAAGGTAAAAAAAAATGCTAATATATCTGGCATGGGCTTTCTGTGGATGCACGAGTTGTGGTTGTGGTAACAACAACTCTACTACAGAAAGCCTTCTTTATTTTTGGCGAAGGTATTGATCATTATCAGGTAATTTTATTTGACTAACAATCACTGTTCTTAAACTTTGATTAAGCCGAAAATGCCGTACTTCTTCTGGTTCAATCCTACCGAGAATTGCAGGAGAGTGACTCGTCATTACAGCTTGAGCCGCGTACTGAGTTACGAGAGAACGAACTTGTGTGATAATACGTGATAAGAAATAGGGTGCTAAGTGATTTTCTGGCTCTTCAAACGCAAAAATTATTAAAGCAGGTGTTTGGTGTTGATAGGAATTAAAACCCGTTTTTGGGGGCTGCTCTAAATTATCACTTTCAATGTTGTCAGGGTTTTCAGATTGATTTATCTTTTGTGGATTTTTCGTAACATTTAAATAAACAAACTTTTGCTCTACTTCAAAAACTGAAGCAATAAGTGAAAAATAAAAAAGAGATTTCTGACCATCGCTTAAGGCATCCAATTCACGTTCTCCATTGAGTTCTGTTGGACGAAATACGACATTTAAGCGGCGAATTATTTCTTGAAACTGTCTACTTGCAATGCTAAATTCTGGATCTGCATCAAAGGTATCATCGTGAAGCTCCTTCCACCTAATGCCTAAGGTCTGGTTAATGCTAGCGATTGCTGTTTCTTTTCCAAAAACTTCTCTAATCTGTTTAGATGCAGTCTGTATGGTATCTTGAGTTTCTGTAGACCATGCTACAGATTTAAGTAAGCGCCCTAGAACTGCTCCAGCTGCAGAGGTTAACTGGGAAGACGGATCTCGTGTAGCGGGAATGTAATGAACTTGAATCAACCCACGTTCTGATGCTTCGCAAGGTCTTTTTTCTTCGTTTGCTGGTGATTCATGGGCTGTTTGAACCCACCAAAGTTTTTGTTCAATATCTCCATCAATTGTTCCATCATCTACCCATTTTGCTTCAAGACGAATCCGAACGAAGGGTGTCCCATTTTCCCCATCTATAGCCATGTGATTAAAACAGGCTGGTACTGCTAGCTTTGCTTCTGTAAAATTTTGACTTTCTTCTAATTCAGGAAAACTCAGGCGAATGTCTATATATAACTCACGTGCGCTACTATTATCATCTTTTGTATTAAGAGGCACATAAAAATCGCTGCGTAAAATAGTTCTTTGTTTGCTCGTTATACCAAATACACGCAAAAGAGCTTCAAGTAGAGCTGTTTTTCCAGAACCATTTGCTCCAACTAAGGCTGTTATACCTCGCGATAATCTTACAGTAGTAGGTTCATTACCAAAACAGCGAAATCCTTTAATAGTTACGGATTCTATTTTCATAAGCACTCATGTCTTATTCAAGACTAATATTGGCTTAGTGTACTTAGAATCGTATAAATAATATAGTGTAGAAAATTACTTAAAAATATGATGATATTACGCCTTGACAAATTGAATAATTGGTTAAGTTTTCGCCTTAACCACCTTAATAATTGGGAGCATCCCAAACGTGTAAATTTATTTTCTTTTGTAGTGCGTGGCGTAAGCCGCCTTCTGAACAGCAGGTCGCATCAGCGACCACTACAAACTTTTTTTTCAAAATTGGGATGCTCCCCCAATTACCAATTACCAATCACCAATTACCCATTACCCATCATTCATTACCCCAACCCCCCCTTCAACTCACTCATAGCCTGTTCCAAAGCCTGAGGTAGCTTATCAGCATCCCGTCCCCCCGCTTGTGCGAGATTTGGTCTACCACCACCACCACCACCGCAAATTTTGGCAATAGCTCCGATAAACTTACCAGCTTGCAAACCTTTTTTATTAACTTCCGGGGAAAAAGCAGCAACTAAGCTGACCTTACCAGCTTCCGGAACCGAACCCAACACTACAGCAGAAGAAGCACCAAGTTTACTTTGCAACCTTTCCGCAGCAGTTTGTAAAGAAGTTGCATCTACCCCTTCCAAAGAAGCAACAATAACCTTAAACTCCCCGACAGTCTCAACACTTTGCAGCAAGCTATCAGACTTAACAATAGCCAACTGAGACTTAAGACTGTCCACTTCCTTCTGAGAATTTTTCAGTTCATTTTGCAACGCAGTAATTCGGTCAGGAACTTCCTCCGGTTTAACCTTAAAGCGGTCGCTTAAATCTTTAACTACCTTATCCCGCAAATTCAAATAATCCAGCACAGCAGGGCCAGAAACAGCCTCTATCCGTCGCACACCCGCAGCAACACCAGCTTCTGAAATAATTTTAAACACACCAATTTCAGCGGTATTACTTACGTGCGTACCACCACAAAGCTCCATCGATACCCCAGTGAAATCAATTACGCGAACTTCCTCACCGTATTTTTCACCAAACATAGCGACAGCACCTTTAGCTTTAGCCGACTCTATGGGCATAACTTGTACATTAGCCGAGTGTGCTTCAGAAATCCAGGTATTAACCTGTTCCTCAATTTGTTGTACTTCTTCTGCTGTTAAAGCACGAGGACAATTAAAGTCAAAACGTAACCTATCGAAATCAACCAACGAACCAGCTTGGGAAATAGTATCATCGACAATATTCTTTAGCGCTGCTTGCAAAAGGTGAGTTGCTGTATGATTAGCTTGAGCACGACGACGACAAGCACGGTCGATTTGGGCAGTTAAAGCATCACCTACCCGAATAGTACCCCGTTCCACTCGTCCAAAGTGAACAAAGAACTCTGATTCCTTCTTCACATCTTCCACTCGTACAACAATACCATCCCCAGAAATATAACCACGGTCGCCAATTTGTCCCCCCGACTCAGCATAAAATGGAGTCTTATCGAGGACTATTTGTACAGATGTTCCAGCCTCAGCTTCTTCTTGGGGAACGCCATTAACAAGCAATACTTGGACTTTAGAAGTCGCAACACTTTCCTTGTAGCCAATAAAATCGGTAGACTGAATATCCTCAGCAAGCGTATCTAAAGCACCTTGTACAGTTAAATCGATACTTTGGTGTGCATCTCTACCGAGTTGCTTTTGTTTTTCCATCTCCACTTGAAACTCTACCTCATCAACAGTAAGGTCGTTTTCCTCAGCAATTTCTTGAGTGAGTTCAAAGGGAAAGCCATAGGTGTCGTAGAGTTTAAAGGCGTTTTCACCACTAACCTGAGTTTCGCCTTTTTGTTTCATTAAGGTGATTATTTCCTCAAGAATTTTCTCCCCACGCTCCAGAGTTTTAAGGAAGGCAGATTCTTCTCTTTGTAATTCTGCTTTAATCGCATTTTCTCTCTTGCGAAGATTGGGATAAGCCGACTCTCCCAAAGAGATAGCAGCTTCCGCAACTTGGGTCGTAAATTCCCCAGAAATACCAATTAATCTACCATGACGCACAACTCGCCGAATCAAACGCCGCAATATATATCCCCGTCCCGTATTGGCAGCACGGATTTCATCAGCTATCATATGGACAACAGAGCGCACATGGTCGCCAATAACTTTTAGAGAAACTTTTATTTTTTCGTCTGATTTAGCGTAATCAATACCCGCAATATCCGCAGCACTTTTAATTATGGGGAAAATTAAATCAGTTTCATAATTATTGGGAACCTGCTGGAGAATTTGCGCCATTCTCTCCAAACCCAACCCAGTATCAATGTTTTTGTTTGCTAGGGGTGTTAAATTATCATCCGCATCCCGATTATATTGCATAAACACCAAGTTATAAAACTCGATGAAGCGGGTGTCATCTTCTAAATCTATATTGTCGTCACCAAGTTCTGGATGGAAATCGTAGTAAATTTCCGAACAAGGACCGCACGGACCAGTTGGACCTGATGCCCAAAAATTATCATCAGTTCCCATACGCTTGATACGTTTTTCTGAGACACCTATTTTATCGCGCCAAATAGCAAACGCTTCGTCATCTTCTTCAAAAACACTAACAACGAGTTGAGAGGGGGGTAAATTAAATACTTCTGTAGAAATTTCCCAACCCCAAGTGATTGCCTGTTCTTTGAAATAATCGCCAAAGCTGAAGTTACCCAGCATTTCAAAAAACGTATGATGGCGCTTAGTGCGTCCGACATTTTCAATATCATTAGTACGGATACACTTTTGGGAAGTCGTAGCCCTTTTAAATTCTGGTGTGCGCTGTCCCAAAAAAATTGGCTTAAATGGTAGCATCCCCGCGATAGTCAGCAGTACCGTGGGGTCTTCTGGTACGAGAGACGCACTGGGGAGAACTTGATGCTCTCGCTGAGCGTAGAAATCTAGAAATTTTTGGCGTATTTCGCTACCGCTGAGGTACTGGGGATGTGAAGACATGGGAATTTACAAAAAAGAAAAGGTCAATATATTGAGAAACATAAGAATATGTTAGTTCGCGGATACAGATAAAGTGCGCCCAATCCGCAAAGTTTTTGGGATGGGGAGTAAACAGTTCGCAATATGCCGAGACGGCACTCTATTCCCGCTATAGGGAACACTCCGTGTTCGCGTAGCGTCCGCTTCGGATACGCGAACGCAATTAGGAATAAGCCGAGGCGGCACGCTTAGCGTAAGCGCTGCGCTCCACTGCGTGAACGCGCCAGCGTCCGATAGCCGGATACGCAATTAGCAATTCGCAGTCAACACTCAACAGTCAGCAGTCAGCAGTCAACACTCAGCAGTCAACAATCAACACTCAAATACTACTTTAGCTAGCAATTGCTAACCCAAACTTTAGCTATTTATTGTACAAAAATGTAACGTTCTCAGCATTTTTTAATATTTACTGTTGTAATCTCTTTATAAATACCTTAGGAAACTTGTCAAAACTTTAAATTAACAATTTATTTAGAAATCTAAAGCATTTTATCAATTTACGGAAGTCCATTACTGAGGCGGTTTTCACGGAAAAAAGGATAAAAATTCTCAAAACCTCTTAATTGAATAAAAAAGTTTAAGTATCTTAACAGAGAGAAGCTTTTAATTTGATACAGGCAGTAATTTGGTCTAAAGTCATGCAAAATCAACAATTTTGGTTATCAACACCTGGAAAATACAGTGTTATTTTGACCCTTAAGAGCATTATTCAGTAATTTTACTGTTTTAAAAAAAATATCTGAAAGCGCAAAGTAGGTATCAGAAATAAAACTAAGTTTGATTGTAGTCAATTTAACGTAGTAAATCAGGAGATTGAAGCTTGAAGATGGTTACTGAATACAGAAGTAAGAAAATTCAACAGTGGGTGTTTCCCCCTTGTCAGAAATACGGTCATATTCAACCGCTAGTTAACAGAGAGAAAAAGTAGGTTTAGAGTCAATTGACACCTTTGTGTTGGACAGAGCAAAAAGCGAAGCAATGAATATTTCTCTCCTAGTGTTTGGAAGTGATAACTTTCGCAAGACACTTCCAAATCAAATCTATGATACAAATGTTTTCAGCGTAGAGGTTACCGCCAATTGGAACGAGGCGGTAGGGCGGCTTCAACTTAAACCGCCTGATATTATACTTATACAAGCTAGCCTTAATGACAGCATGGATTTATGCTGCTGGATTCAGGAACAAACAAATCTATCTTCGATATACTCTATTATTTTGGAAGACCGTCCCCAGGTACTTGCCGACAAAATAAAGTATGGCTGTTCTTGGGAGATGTCTCAATGCGCTAATGTAATGGATCAAGGAGCTGATGCTTACATTTGGATACTTCCTGAAGAAAATAGTTTTTATACCGAAGACAAAACAAAAGTACTAAACCCCTGCGACCAATTGCTTCTGGCCCACTTGTCGGTTGCTTCGCGTAAGGTGCAAAAATACCGAGATTTACAACGGCAGAATGACTTATTGTCAGCTATCGCTTTATCTGACTCGTTGACTGAACTTAATAATCGCCGTGCTTTAGAATGGGAGTTACCCAGACAAATCCAAAAAGCAAACAATCACGGAATTCCTTTAAGCTTGATTATTCTTGACGTAGATTACTTCAAGAAAATTAATGACACTTACGGACATTTAATTGGTGACCGTATTTTGCAATTATTATCAAAGCGTTTGCGGCATAATCTTAGATTAAAAGACATACCCTTCCGGTACGGTGGGGAAGAATTTGTAATTATTATCAGCAACACTTCTCCACAAGAGGCTTTGGGTGTAGCGCAGCGCTTAAACAAAGTAGTTTACGAGCAGCCATTTGCAATTAACAAGGAACTTTCTATAAATATTTCTATTAGTTTAGGAATCTCCAGCCTACAACCAGAAGATGACCCTAAAGGTTCAAGCCTTCTTGACCGTGCCGACAAATGCTTGCTGAAAGCGAAAGCAACAGGACGCAACTGCGTGGTTGGTTGTGAAAGTTTTGTACACAGCATTTCTTCTGCTGCTAGATAACTGTTGACGGTTGACGGTTGACTGTTGACTGTGACGGTTGAGTTTTTATGTTTTAATTTCTGCTATGGCTGTTTGACACTCTGTAACTGAAGCGCGTTTTCGCATGGCGTTTACCAAAGCTTGGTAAGCTTCCCAATTTTCTTGAATTAAGGTTTTCGCTTGTAGACTGCAAAAACGTCGCTTCTGCTCGCGTAAGTTCTCAGAAAATCCTAAATTTGTCAATATAGTTGTCAATATAGTTTTATCATCAGCTCCACCTTCTGCATTATTAAAAGTCAGTGTTTCGGCTGCAATACCCGCCATCCAAATTGTGCAGTAACGGTCTAGCATCTGCGCGGTGATGCTCCCCCTTTCTAATTGGTTTGCCAATTCACTGTCGCCAAATATCACACCTCCTTGTCCTGGCAACCCTTTTTTGAGTGCTTCCCAAGCGTTAAGGGCATAGTTGGTAACTGGAACACCCAATAAATAAGCAACAAGGAAGTGTCCAGCCTCATGATGAACAATACGTTCTCTGTGTTCGCGAGAAAAACCCGCTACCCAGTCTAAAACCAGAGTTCCACCTTTACCCTGTAAACTAAAAGCATCCAAAGTCGCAATTCCCAAAACAGCTAAAGTCCCAATAGCAGGAATTGTAGACGAGAAGTGAAACAGCGGGCCCAATAAAGTTGATAGGGTCATCAAAAAGATAGATACAGCAACTAAATTAATCGCAGTTTGGCTCATTATTACAGGTTGGTAGAAGTAGAGACGCGATTCATCGCGTCTCGATTCATCGCGTCTTTACATTATTGTTAGACCAAAATACTTTATGAGTAAGTGGAGGCAGAAATAAGAACATCTGTCTCCACTGGGAGTTTTAAGTTTGAGCTTTGAGTTAATGAAATAATTATAGCTGAAAATTCAAAAGAGACGCGATTTATCGCGTCTCTACAATAATTAATCAATTCCACAACAAGGAGCAATCTGTTCGTTTGCTTCCTCTTTTAACCCCACCGACTCTAATAATTGTTTCCAATCAGCATTTAATGCAGTATCCTCTGGTTTAGAACGTCTAAGTTCGCCCAAAAGCGTTAAAGCGTCTTGCCAAATACCAGCTTTTGCATAAATACTAGCTTGTTCTCTTGGGGTGGCGCTTGCTAAACTACTTTGCAAATCTGGTTTTGGTGCAATGCGTTTGACTAAGCCTTCGACAGCAATATCTTCTGACTGACTTTTTTCGTTACAATTAATTAATAAGTACCAGTGATAATACTTATTCATTTCTAACGGTTTTCCATTGGGAAGTTTAACGCTAATCACACCAGGAGTTCCTTTAAGATTAATAGGAATTGGTTGTGGGGTCAAAGGATTCTTTTTTTCATCTAATATGACAAATTTTACAGAAGTAGCTTCATTTGGTGCATAAGGTACATAAAACCAAAAGGTGGGATATTCCTGAGATGTCAAACCTAAAACAAATTCTGAAGCTGGTGTATTTGAATTTCCTTGCTTTATTCTTGGCATCATAGGTACTAAAGCAATAGTAGGATTTTTTGTACTTTTGCATTCCCCACGAGTCCCTGCTCCTCTACGGTCGCTAGGTGCTCCTCGGTTTTCTGGTTCTTTTTCTAAAGTTGGCTTGATAAAATTTATTTTTTGAATACTTTTGTTGGCAATGTTTTGATTATTGTTTTCATCTGAAAGTGCTGGTTTTGAAAGTAATCCTAGTGGTGCAATACAAACCAGCATGAAAGTTATTACAGATAATAATTGTGTTGATTTAGAGGAAAACTTTAATTTATTCATAATGTCACCATCTCGGTTTTTTTTGTTTGATAATAGTTACCTATCCTAATTCCTAAGCCTGTGGTTATTAATGCCATAAATGAGGGGACTATTGGCACCCAACCACCATTTAGCAAGAGGATAAAACAGCATCCAAAAAGGGTAATAAGTATTGCACTGGTAAAAATTGATAGTTCTAATTTTGACCATTGGTACGCAGCAACAATACCTCCCAGTAAAGACCAACACCAAATCCAGAGTATTTCACCCCACGCTGGCCAAACCCAGAGCAAAGGACGTTTGTCTAAAACAGCACTCAGAAGTTGACTAACCATGTGAGCATGAATAATTACCCCAGGGGTTTCGCGATGGGGGCTAACTCCAGTACTATAAGGGGTAAAAAAAGTATCTCTAACACTCTCAGCATCAACACCGATGAGAACAACTTTATTTTTTACCCAATCTGGTTGTAATTGACCTTTCAAAACTTGTCCCAGAGTAACTTGCTGGGCTATCTTGGCTGTGGAGCGGTAATTAAGTAATATTTGGTGACCCAGTGAGTCCAATTTTTGGTAACTACCCGTAGGGGTGCTTATAGGATTAAGGACAATATTACCCAGTTGCAATCTTCTGTCATCGTTTATTTTGGATGGGATTCCCTGCTGATTTAAGTAAAATTTTGCTAACCGAACATTGAAAGATAAGCTCGTTTTACAATTAGAGCCTGGGTCTGGTGTCATTGCCAAAAGGTGACGACGCACAACCAAATCGCTGTCTAGTACAACATCGCTAAAGCCGATACGTTCTTTAGTTACTTCTTTAGGGGGTGCAATTCCTATCGTTTCTTGTTTACCCCCAGTAGCCTTACAAATAGCAAAAAAGTTTTTACTTTGCCGCAAACGATTTGCTAAATCCGGATACTTAGCTTCTACAGAAAAATCTCGGTAGATATCCAGACCGATAGCTCTTGGTTGATATGTTTCTAATTTTTGCAATAGTTTTTGTAATGCTTCGTCTGATAGGGAGGATTTTTGCCTTTGCTGTTGAGCTTGAATATCTTCTTCTGTCACAGTAACAACCAAAAGACGTGAGTCTTTCCCTTCATCCGGTCGTATTCGCATCATCGAGTCAAACGCGGACATTTCCCATTGTTGAATTATGCCTAATGACCGAATCCCTACAAGCATAGTAGTTGTGACTAAACTTGCTATCAATGCAGTGACTAATTTCTGTCTCGTAAGTTTGACAGGAGGGTAGTGGTTCACTTTATTGCGTAACTCCTCCCAAGTTGGAGGGTCTTCCGCTGGATTTTGGCAAATCACAGGTAACCAAGAAGCTGTTGGGAATTCATCCTCTAGTCCTTGTAATCTTTCTCGGGCATAACGCACTGCTAAATAAAAAGACTGACCCCCAGAAAATGATGTAAGAAAATGTTTTAAGAATTCTTGTGCGACTAAATCTGGTACGTCCTCACGCATTACAATAATTTGTGGAATGTGTAAATCTGCTAATTGTCGCGCTAGTCCTAAACCGTTACAAGAGTTAAAGACAGCTAGTTTAAGACCGCGTGATATTGCATGTTTAAGAGCATTTTTTAATTCGGTGATTGTTAAAGTACTATTTTTATTTATATGTATCAAACCTTTATCATCCTGACTTTGACTATGACCTGCAAAAAATAGAATATCCCAACCAGATTCTTCCCAAAGCCATTTATCTAGTTCTTGACGCGAAGGTTCTACTAAAAAAACTGTTGATGCATCAGGTAATTGTTCTAAAGCTATTTTATCTTCCTGAGTATCAATTCCTTCACTGTTACCAATTACTGCTAATATTCTAACTTTCGTTTGATTGTTTTTATGTAATGGCTTTATCGGTTCATACTTTGGAGAACTTAAGCTAAATTCTGCTTTTTGATAGTCTTCAAAAAAACTCCATAAATGCCAAGGTAACTTTCTGATAATTTTATCTTCTGTTTCGATGAGTATCTTGAATTCTTCATTTAAAGCTAATCTTGCTCTTAATTGTTGGTCAATTGGACGAAAGGAATCGGAGTTAAGCCAAGCATTAATTTTTACATGTAGTTGCTGACATATATCAGTGAAATCTAATTCACTAACGTTATTTAAGCCTGTTGTTTCTATTTCCAGTTCTGAACGTTTTTTTAATCTTCCATAGAATGCTTGGTAGATTATTTGATACCTTTTGTAAAGTTCTGCAATTTCTGGTGCTGGGGGTAAACAGCCTGTAAATTGTGTCGGACGAGAGTTGTTAGTTTCCCATAGTTGTACTGTAACGGGTGAAAATCCGTCTTCCAAGTGACCTTTTTCTAAGTTTATGACAACTAACTTACTCATTATCAAACATGTGGTTTGTTATTGGTTGACTGCTGACAGTTAACGGTTGACCGCTTACTACTTAATACTATATAGAAAAATCCTCTACAATATTACAATCTCCTAGTATTAATTTAATGCTAAATTTTGTTCCGGGAATACCCTTAAAGCGGTTGAGTTGAATGTAACAATCCCGACTTCTAGATTGGATTTCTTGTAAAGCCTTACCACCTGATTCTAAAAGTACAAGCTTAAGATTGGGAGGTAAACATTTTTCATTATCAGTGGGATGAACCTGTACGAGAACACTAACTTTTCCCTCTACTTCTTGAGAAAGAGCGAGTAATAATGCAATCGGTTGTCCTCCTAACTGCATCCCAAAATCAATTAGTTTGACCCCTTCGATATCAGCTTTTCTTGTGGAGGAAATACTTCTGGTTCCAAATGCAAAATTTCCTAGCTGTGTTGTCCCGTCATTAGTACCCGAAAATCTATCCAATGATTCCCAACCTGCTTCAAACACTTTTGCAAACCATTCACTGAGGTTTACTCTTGTATTTTCCAACGTTGATTTTTGCCGTGTTGATTCAGGGGGAGTGGGTGAGCTATTTAAGTTTGCAGATACAACATTTTCCTGCTCCCCCATTCTTAGATTATATAATTGCTGCCGCCATTGTTCGTTGGAAATTAACGCTCCCCATTTTTCAAATGGTACGTCCAAAAGCAATCTGGGGGAATAAATCGACGCATTACCCCAGGTCTGCAACAACTGTTGAACTTCTACTTCTGACAAATTTAATTGTGGTGCTACTTTATAGTCAAAACCTAGACCCAGTGTTGCAAGCAACGTAGTCAGGTTTTCGTTTAACAGCTCAACTGCTAGAGAAAAAGTGCGATCGCCTTTATTGTAAGTAGCTTGATTGCGAAGTTGGTGATGGGTAGCAAAGCCATATACTCCCATCCAAGCTTCATCTTTATCGCTATCCAAATTCAACTGCACCGCAACATAATAGTCGGCAACCCAAGCGGGTATGTCCACCCATTCCTGGGGTACACGCAACTCTTCTAAATGTATCGTCTCCACCGGCACTAAAACAAGCCGAGTTTGTCCCACCTGAACTGCTGTACCATTTACCAGTTCCCAAATGCTGGGTAGACTTGCTTGAGATGGTATAACCGAAACATCTAGCGATGATTGTTCTTCTTGTAACCATCCCTGCAACCAATTGCAAAAGTGATACAAACAAATTCTATTCAAATATCCGTTGTAGCGAGAAATAGGATTAGAATGGTGCTGTGCTTGTTGCCATGCTCCCACCTGGATACTTGCTTCTATCTGCAACCAGAGATGCCTACTATCTATATTGACTAATTCTGATATCGTTAACATTTTGGGTTTCCTCTTCGATAATTTGACACAAATTTTGGATATTGTTGGATGTTGGATTAAAGGACAGTTCTTGTACTAAGCATTGTAGAAAAATCTCAAATCTATAATCTAAAATTCAAAGTTCTTTGACTACTAAAATACTCTTCCACAAGAGATACTTTGTCATCGACATCTAAATTTTGGGATTTAGATAAAGCTTTCAACAACGACTTAGCTTCAGATTTATAGTACTTAGTCAACCATCTTTCTAAATACTCCTTAATCCAGATATTAATTTCTTGTATCAAGCTTTCTTGCAACTGTTGGTTTAACTTTGTAATTAATTCTGTAACTTCAATTTCGCTAATACCTACCAGAGAAGAAATTATGTTTACATCCATCCGCTGTCCATAAAAAAGCTGTAAAATGTTGTGTTCTGCATCTGGAAGTTTTTTAACAGCCGAAACCAAACTAGCTTGAATCAAATCTGAGTGTGATGGAACATGATAATCTCGCTGTAACCATCTTTCTACATACTGCTTAACCCATTGCTGCGGTTGTGAAATACCAGCTAAAGTATCTAACAGTATAATTAGAGATTTCGCTTGATAGCGAGAAATAGAACTTTGATTTATTTTCAATTTATCTGCTAATTGTTTTTGCGTCAAGTTAAAACCATAATAAAGAAACAAAACTTTTTGGTAATCTTGCTTCATTTCTTTAAGTTTTTCATGTAAAGCAGAACTACTTTTGATGGACAAAAAGTCTTGATTATCATCAACATCATCTATTTGTGATAACTGTGAATTATCACAATTATCTGAATTTAATTCCAGAGTATCCACATAATTACTATGAGCTTCCCATCCTACAGATTGCAAAGCTTCCAAAGAATGTTGAGGAACAATTGATTTTGGATAATTTTGTAATGCGACAATACAAGAATCCATCCAAGTCTGAAGCTGCTTTCCGGTAATACCTCCAGGGCTAGCATAAACTTCATGGGGTGTTCCAGGCATTAACTTTTCAGAGTTGTAGCACCTTGCAGAAATCTCAAAATCTTCCTGTTCTGGGTCAGGCCATTTCTTCCCTATCTTTCTTGCAGGATTTTCCACTTTGCTCATTACATAAACTTGCTTAAAATATTTTCTGGCAAAAAGCATCTGAGAAATTTCCGGTTCACAAATACCTGCTACTTGGAGTGCTTCTTTCAATTCTTTATCACTCTTCTTACATAATAATCGCCATTTAGAGAATTTATGAACTACAGCTTCTGCTCTAATGTTTTTTGTTAAAAAGTCTGCTATATACGTTTCTACATTACCCTTTTGAGAATCGTACTTAGCTAAAACATTTCCTAATTTAATAGGATTGTAAATCATCAACCTAGCAATACACAAATACTCTTCCCAACACTCTTTGTTATGCTCTTTGCACAAATCTTTAGCAACCCAATAGCATTTTTCCTCAAAAAAACTTGCTAAATGCTCCCATGCAATTCTTTTTTTATTTTTTGGTTCCCAATTTTCTTGATAGCAGGGTTCTGTGAGTGCTGTTTCTACCCAAAACTGTACGATACTTAAACCTCTATCTTGCTTTTGGCACAAATTAGAAAAGCTCTGATTCATTTTGTCGTACAACTGCATATTACGTTTCAGTTCAGGCTGATACTTCCATTGCAATGCCAACCGATTATTATAGGTATTCAGCATCATATACATTGAAAACTTGTCAATGTTGCTGTTGCGTTTTGGTAGTAATGGTATGCTCTCCAAGTTAATAAAATTTAACATTTTAACGATTCCCCTATAATCTGAAGAGTTACGATTTTGCAATCTGCAAATATTAGTATCACATGCTGCACCCAAGTGTTGTATCTGTTGTATGAAATATTATTGGGAAGGTCGTTCTTCGTTTATGCAGCTTTTTCCCAATTTTCCAAATATAAAAAGACCTAACCCCCCTACCCCCCTTCCCTATAAGGGAAGGGGGGAGAAGAAAAAGAAAAATAAACCTTTTCGATAGGAGATTTTTTTAATCCTTAAAGGAGAGAGGTTTTATTCCCCCTTTCCCTACTAGGGAAGGGGGGTAGGGGGGTTAGGTTCTTCTTTAACCACAGGGCTGTCGAAAACCCTTACCATCCGTATAGTTTGCGTATAACATTTGCGACACCTTAGGTGGTTCATTACCAATATGGAAACTGCGAGCGCGTTCTTCAATTTCCCTATCAGCGTTAGTTACTCGCTCAAATTGTCGCTTATGCTCAGCCCAAGATTCAACGATTGCCGTCTCCACAAAAATACTAGGGTCAGCTAAATCTTGATACAAACCCCATTGAATTGCCCCATCGCGACGACGAATCCGACTCAAGACTTGCATTACCTTGACAAATTCTTCAGCATGTGATGCATCAATGCGATATTCTAAAGTAATTAACACCGGACCATCATTAGGGCAAGGTTCAAAAGCGTGGGTTGGCTGGTCCCAATGAAGAGAAGCCTGTAAATCTAATTTTTCAGCACATATTAAACGATAACGCAGGGTCAACACAGTACAGACAATTAACCCAACAGCAGCAGCAGCTAAAGCAGAAGAAATATTTTGGCGTTGAGCAACCGTACCCCAAACTAAACTTCCCAGGGTCATGCCTCCTTGAAACACCAACATCTGTAAAGCTAAAGCACGCGCTCGAACCCAAGTAGCCACAGCGGTTTGTGCTGCAACATTCAAACTAACCATTACACTCAAGGAGGAAATTCCCACCAAGAACATAGTCCCACAAACCAGAGGAACACTGCGGATATAAGCAAGCCCCAGCATCATCACAGCCATCAACAACGACGAACCAGCAACCAACTGGTCAATAGAAAATCGTTGTCGTGCTTTGGGTAAAATAAACGCCCCCACTAAACCACCAATACCCCAAAAACCCAGTATAATCCCGTAACCTAAAGCATCTAACTTTAACTCTCGTCGTCCAAGTAATGGTAATAATGCAAATAAAGCACTAGCAAATAAAATATAAGCACCAGTTCTAATTAATACACTTTGAAACACTGGAGCATTCCGAACATAACGTACACCAGCTTGCATAGCTCCCAACACTCGTTCAGATGGTAAAGCACTCTTGATGGGTGTACGCTTCCAACCATAAATAACAGCAATCACCCCTAAAAAAGAAGCTGCATTCAACAAAAATACAGCACCAGTCCCAGCTCTAGCAATAACTATCCCAGCTATAGCCGGACCAACAGAACGAGATAAATTAACAACAATGCCACTAAGAGTAACCGCTTGTGGCATATCTTCCTTAGGAACTAATTCTGGTACTATAGCTTGCCAAACAGGCATATTCATAGAACTACCCAGACTTAAAGCAAAAGTCAGTCCTATCAATATCCAAGGAGTAGTAATATTACTTAAAGTGAGAATTCCCAGTAGAGTTGCGACAATTAACATCCAACCCTGAGTCCACAAAAGCATTTTACGACGGTCAACCACATCAGCAATGGCTCCCGCAGGTAATGCCAAAAGAAAAAACGGTAAGCTAGAAGCAGCTTGCATCAAAGCCACCAACAACGGAGAGTTAGGTGCAAGACTAGTCATCAACCAAGCTGCACCAACATCATGCATCCAAGTACCAATATTGGAAACAGCAGAAGCTATCCACAGCGCACGGAATAACGACCCTCGTAGAGGACTCCACATCGAACTTGATGCTGTTTGTGCGGTCATAATTGGGGAGTGGGGAGTGGGGAGTGGGGAGTGGGGAGTAGGGAGTGGGGATGGGTAATTAGTGAATACTACTCAACAATTAACATACAGAAACGTGAATTAAAAGTAAAGCACTCCCTACTGCCCACTCCCTATTCACTACTCCCCAACACCACATCGAGTAAACCTGGAAACAGTGCATCTAAATCCTCACGTCTTAGCTTATTAATATGTTGTGTCCCTTCTTTGTGAGTGATGACTACTCCACAGGAACGCAAAATCTTAAAATGATTCGACATTGTGGACTTGGCTATGTCAAAATCAAAGGCAGCACAGGACTGCTCACCCTTTGTTGCTAGTTGCCGCACAATCTCTAACCTTACTGGGTCTCCCAATGCGTATAACACCCCTGGCAAGGATATCTCTTTTCTGTCTGGATGATAAAGGAATCTCATGAATTGCATTATTCTTATAAATGTTTTATATTTTAATTATTCGATATAATCGAACAACCAAACTATATCGGGAGGACGAATATGTCATCCGTAGGAAATGTCACAGAAGCCACGTTCAATCAAGAAGTAATTGAAAGTGGAATTCCGGTATTAGTAGACTTTTGGGCACCGTGGTGTGGGCCTTGTCGGATGGTTGCTCCCGTAGTAGATGAAGTGGCAACAGAATATGTGGGACAGGTAAAAGTAGTAAAATTAAATACAGATGAAAACCCCACTATTGCCAGTCATTATGGGATTCGTACCATTCCAACGCTGATGGTGTTTAAAGGCGGTCGGCAAGTAGATACAGTTGTAGGTGCAGTGCCCAAAGCAACTTTGACTAAAACTTTATCACAGTATTTGCCACAAAGCTAATGGTTAATTGGTAATGGGTAATTGGTAACAGGTAATTGGTAATGGGTAATTGGTAATGGGTAATTGGTAATGGTGATGTCCTCATTTCTCGTTCTCATATTCTGTATGGGAACTCAGTCTTGAGGCTTTATCTTCATATTTTTATACTTAGATAAAACTACATTAAATGTAATATTAGCGACAATAAATTAATATAAAATAGCAACGATTGCATAATTATAAACTACTACCCCCTATAAGCCCTTAAGAGTAAACTTAATAGTTTAAATTACTCTTGCTTGTTAGCGAAAATTCTTCGCTAGGGATAATTTAAACTAGCTATGTTAATTTTTGTGAAATACATACAAATAGGTTAAATAATACTTGTGCTCAGTTTTCATAACAGTACATAGTTGAGTTTATTTAAACTTACCAACTGAAGTAAATTGACGACCAATGAATAATAACTTCCAAATTAATTTAAGCTGGGAAGACCCCACGACAGGTGAAAGGAAGGAACCGCAATTAACTTTACCTATTGCCTTCGGTCGAGAATTCGTAAAAATGCCAGTGGAAATCGAGGGTCACCGTGTTAGCCGAATGCTGCTTAAAGATAAAGAAGTTTCTCGCTTCCATGCTTTAATTAACTTGGAAGGAAACAAGTTGGTTGTAATTGACCAAGGTAGTCCTAATGGGGTGTTTGTCAACAATGAACGTCATCAACACCGTATTCTATCTAGTGGCGATATTTTAAAAATAGGACCTTACACAATTACTGTTAATTTTGCCCCAATTCCAGTATCAGAAGAAAACTCTAGTATACTTAGGACAAATCTATTACAAAAACACGAGACCCATTTTCTGAGTATAACGGACGTATTCCCATTATTTTCAAAGAAGCTGGATTTACACCAAAATGGTTTTCTTGTACCAGGTATTTTCACGGTGATATTCGTAGTAGCCATGTTAGTCGCTAGGAATATAAACCAATTTCTCTTTTTATATATATTGGCTATTTATTTAGCTGGAGTTAGTCACTACTTTATTCATAAACTTTGTCATAGACATAAACCTTGGTGGTTGCTTGTTAGCTTAACTTTAGCTACAGCAATACCACTTTTAGCAGGTACGTTTCATCCCTTAAAAGCTCATGAAGGGGATAATATTCCTGTTATCTTTATAAAGACTTTTGTCGGCAATGGGTTGTCTGAAGAACTGTTTAAAGCATTTCCAGTACTCTTAGTTTATTGGTTGGCTAGATTATTACCATCACCTCATCGCTCACGTATTGGAATATCGGAACCAATTGATGGAATTCTTTTGGGGACAGCAGCAGCTACTGGGTTTGCCTTAGTAGAAACTATGATGCATGTCCATGAAGTAGTTGGACACAATAGTGATTTTTTTGGTGCAATAACTCTTTTAATTCCCCAAATTTTAGGAGACATTTCTGGACAGGTTGCATACAGTGGTTATTTTGGCTATTTTATTGGTTTAAGTGCGCTGAAATCTTCAAAACGCTGGCGAATTTTAGGAATTGGGTATTTGACTTCATCTGCGATACATACACTTTGGGCTTTGGTAATTATTTTTCAAGAACAGTATAAAGCACATACATTTGTCAGTATTTCTTTAGCTGTTTTAGGCGCTACAATCGGTTCTGTAGCTTATGCTTTTTTGATGTCAGCTATTCTCAAAGCTCGTCACTTTTCACCAAAATATTAAATATTTTTATCTTACCTGTAACATCTGTAGAGACCGAATTAATTCGGTCTCTACATGCTATATAATCTTTTTCAAAAATCCTGTTTTAAGTATTTACACTATTGGCGGTATTTTATTTTATAGATAAAAATTATATTACACATATAAATAGCAGTTCCCGCTCTGGTGGGGTATACAAGAACTCCACAATATAACTTTACTGTTTTAATCTGTACCTCACTCGACTGGGAAACGCTAAAGATAATTTTGCAGCATTAAAAAATTTATACTTCCCAATGATTTTATAATTTTGCATTCAAATTCAATTTAATTATCACCAATAAGAAACAGTGAGGGAGAAAGTAATGTTTTATCGTTCTTTGTTTGTTTCTAGTTTGTTGCTGACTAGTATCTTGGGTTTTGCTACTAGCGCTAAGGCTTCGAGCGCACCTGTAATTTTCAATGCTACAGTTCCGGCTGCTTCCTGTACTCTTACTAATATGCAACCAGGAACTTTAGGTCTTAATGGTACTAATACAACATTAAGCAGTAGTATCGGTGGCGGAAGTGCAGCTAAGATTGATATTAGTTGCCCTAGTGGTGGAAATCTGAGTATCAGTGCTCCTTCCAGGACGGGTGGTACTGCTCCGGTGGCTACATTTTCTAGTCTGACTTCATCTATTAGTACTACAAATAATGTAATAGCTAATTCATCTGGAACTGCTACACCTATAACTACAGCAGCAAATGGAACTGCGAATGTAAATATGGAAGCAACCTCTTCTGCTGCGTTAGGTGCTGGGACTTATACGTTTAGTGTGACTGTAACTGCTACTCCTTAGTCGCGGAGACGTTACATGTAACGTCTCTACATTATATGTAATGTCTTTGCATTATATAAACGTTTCTACATTGTATTTAGGATTAATGATGTTTGGAGAATAAGATTTTAATGTATTTTTTGAATCGAAATGTGCGAGTGTTGGAAGTATCGACTCGTGCTGTATTAAATATGACTAGTTGGGTGTTATCTGCTGCTTTATTTTGGGGAGGAACTGCTAAAGCACAGGTAAATCTGTCTCCAATAAAAATTGAAATCAATAGCAATCGCGGTCAAGCACAAGGTGTTATTAATATTACTAATTCTAGCGATGAAACCTTTCGTGCTCGTGTTTATGCTGAAGCGTTTACATATGATAGAGATTTAGGGTTTCAAGTTTTAACTTCTAGTCCGAGTGATTTAAGACCTTATTTACAATTTTCCCCAAGAGAACTGGTTGTACCTGCAAGAACAACACGAAGAATTCGTTTGAATGCGCGTTTGGCTCCTAGTTTACCAAATGGGGAATATCGAGCGATGATTTTTACTGAACCTTTGCAAGCAAATATAGTTACTGATGGAAACGGTAATACCACGAGAATTATTACTCGTGTTGGAAGTGCTTTGTTTGTGAGAAAAGGTGATATACGTCCTAATTTGCTGGTAGGGAATACAAGATGGGACGGTAAGGCAAAAAAGCTACAGTTATTAGTAAGTAATACTGGCAATATTTCTGTTTACCCATCTATTAAATGGACTCTTAGGCAAGGTAATACGATTGTCAAAACTGGAGAACTTATGTCAGTGGGAATTGTACCTGAGAGTGAAAGAAATTTGATACTAAATAGCTCTAAAAAAAATGAATTGAATTTAGACCCTGGGAAATATCAATTGAGTGGTGAGTTGATATGGGGTGAAGATAATAATAGTAATAATAATAAAAAAACTCCATTCAATTTTGATTTAATTATACCAGCACATTGATTTAAGCAAATTGCGCCTTATCTGAAGTCAATAGTAAATTCTAAGAATGTGTAATTTGGCGTGAAAAAAACTTTTCTTTACCTTCCTTTTTTTGCATTTTACTTTTTTTGTAGTATTTCAATTAGGGTGAGTGCTACATTTATACGACGAAGACCTAACCCCCCTATCCCCCTTCCCTATGAGGGAAGGGGGGAATCAAAAGCTCTCCTCTTTGCTTTGGGGGGAGGTTTGGAGAAGGGTCTATTCCCGGTAGGATTAAATCTGGGCAAACGCAATGTAAAACCCAGTGTAATGGTAAGAGGTCTGGAAGATGGTACGCAAGCTATTGATTTGGAAAATTGGCTTGTCCCATTTGATGCTGTTCTGGAAACTTTGGATTTAAGTATCAAAACTTTACCAGATGGTCAACTAGAAGTCCGGTCTTCGGGAATTGTCACTCGGATAGACCCTAAAAAACTTGCTACTGACCCAGAACTGGGACTAGTATTTTCCATAAAAGATTTAGATACTTTGTTTGGTGTTAAAGCGAAGTTTGACATAATCGAGTATGCCATTGATTTAGATGTACCTTGGTTAAATCAACGCAATCAAAATATCGGACAAACAGAAAATCTTATTGTCCTGGAAGGTTTACCACGTATTTCAGCCAATAACTTTAGTTTCGCAGCAGTCGAACAAAAACTAAATGCAAGCACCACAGAAGGAACATCAACCATTTACAGAGGAGATTTTCTCGCTGTTGGGAGTGCTTTTGGTGGTAGTTGGTTTTTGCGTGGAGACCAACCCAATTTTCAAGATACAGGAACTTGGAAAATTGCTGAAGCTCAATTTTTGCGACAGACGAATCAAGCTGACTATATTATTGGTTCTCAACCAACTTTTTGGCTGGGTGAAGGGACGAGTGATTATTGGGGTGTTACATATATTCAAAGACAAGGATTTACACCAGTTCAACAGATAAGCTCCGGTTTTGTAGACCCTCGTTTACGTTTACAATCTGGTTCTTTTGGACGCACCATTTCTGGTAGAACTGAACCAGGTACATTAGTTAGATTAGTGGAATCTTTCGGTGATAGACTTGTCGGTGAAATTTTGGTTGATTCTTCAGGGATTTACCGCTTTGAAAACGTTAAAAGCGATAACCAATCCCTTGGTAATAACTATCGTGTTTTACTTTACCCAGAAGGTAGGCTTACTGCTCAACCTATAGTTCGGGAAGCAACTTACTCGGTTGTACCCGGACAAATACCTGTGGGGACATCAGCTTTGGTTGTCTCCGGTGGATTGCAACGAAATGTAGAGACGCGATTAATCGCGTCTCTACAAAATTTTCGTGGTGGGGTTGCACAAAGATGGGGTGTTTCAGAAAATCTGACGCTTGGTTTGGGTGGTGTGTATGACGAAAATGTCAGGGGGGTTGCGGAATTATTTTACCGTTCTCCCGATTTACCAGTGGAAGTAGCAATCTCGGCACTTAGTGGTAACAAGTGGGATATTAACGCTGATATTCGTTTCAATCCAACTTCTAATCTCAGCGCGATATATACAACTGATAGATTTTCTAGTCGTTTTAATTTAGATTGGCGAATATTTCCTAATATCAGCTTATTCGCTAATACAGATAGTCGGAGTGCTACTGCGGGTGGAATACAACTTAACTTTAGTGGGAGAAGCTTTTTTACTTTTGCTCGTGCTAGTTTAGATACGGAAAATCGATTGCGCTGGATTTTGTTACAGCGTCTTGGGAGATTAGAATTAAATCAACGTGGGAATGAAATTGGCACTCTTTCAGAATTAAGTTATAACTTATCAGGAAATTCATCAGGAAATAATGGCTTTCTCAATTTAGGACACTCGTTATTATTGAATTACGAAACTCGCAGTTTACCGAGCAATAGCTTATCAAGTAATAATTTGCTAACTTTAGGTTGGCGATATCGCTCTGAACAACGGGCAATTGATGGAAATTATCTTTGGGACGCGCAACTTGGTTATAGTATTGGTTCTCAAGGTTCGGGATTGATTGCTACATTATCAACTACAGTACTACCAGGTATGCTTCTGCGAGCGCGATATCAAGGTGTATCGGTTACATCTAATGACTCAAGTCTCAGTTTAGATTTAGTTTCTAGCTTGGGTTTACAAAGAGGAATTACTGCGGGGGATAGACGTTCTAACTATTTTAGGACTCAAGGTGGTTTGTTGATTCAACCTTTCTTTGATGACAACAGTAATGGCAAATTTGATTCAGGGGAGAAGGTTTATACGGAAAATGCTGATACTTTGCTGAGCATTAATAATAGGTTAATTAAAGGATTTCAGCCGCAAATTACAGATGAACGCATAATGCTGCGATTAAATCCGGGTACATATCGCTTAGATTTAGACCTAGCAGGTTTTCCGGAAAATTGGCAAGCTGTATATGATAATTATGCTGTAGATGTTGTTGCTGGTTCTTACACTCCGGTTTTATTGCCTTTAACTCGTTCTTATACTTTTTCAGGTGTTGTTACTGATGCTAAAGGTAATCCTATAGCTGGTGCTAGGGTCGAAGCTATATCTATGAATAATCCTCAATTGCGGTTATTTTCTGTGACAAATACTGCTGGGGTTTATTATCTAGAACGCTTGCAACAAGGAAGTTATAATTTATTAATTAATGATAAGTCTGTTAGTGATGTTCAGGTAAAGTTAGATAATGATTCTGGTTATTATACGGAATTAAATATTCAACAGTTGGAAAATCAAGAGTTTCAAGCAAAAAACTCACTTACCCCAATCCCCTGAACTAAAGTTCGGGCTAAAAGCTAAAACCCGTTTTTAACGGGTTTGAATTTGTGTTTACATCAAGGTTTCAACAGGTTAAAACGGGTAAATTTACGCTTAAGCAATGTTTCAACCCGTTAAAAACGGGTTTACGCTTTTAGCCCTCACGAAGCGTGAAGGGATTTGTTTTGAATTTTGTAAAATATATATATGAGTAGCTATATATATTTTTTATATTTATGCAATTGCGTGATTTTACTCATCACAAATTTTCTCTACAGAGGTTAATCTATAACGATTGCTCCTCTCAAAGCTACAGATAAATACTAAAACATGATTCATCGCTTAGTTGTTGGCTCTGCTGTCATGATTACAAGTTTTTTCACCACAATTTTTACTACAAATACAATTGCTCAAGGAAGCGAAATAGTTTTAAGAACTTCAGTTTCGACAAATTGCTTTTTTTTTAATTCCTTACCTGGAGAATTAGCAGTTAATTCTGGTCTTACTGTTCTCTCCAGCGAAAACGGTGGAACTCCTGCAACTGTTCAAATCGATTGTAATGGTGCTGCTAATCTGACTATTTCTAAGCCACAACAAACTTCTATTATTTCAGGAACAACTATATTTTCACCATCAAATTTATCTGCGACAGCTACCACTAATGGCTTGTCGTCTGTTGTAAACATTAGTTCCGAAGGTCCGAATAATGTTCCATTACCTTTGGATGATGATGGAGAAATTAAGGGAGAAATCACGGTCAATATGCTTGCAGATAATGGAGGTAATCAAATCCTTCCCGGAGACTATAACTTTACTGTGACTCTCACAGCTACTCCGTAATTAACTTAATAATTTCATCAATCCTTGATAATGAATTTTCGTTTACTATTTATTTGTCTGGTAACGCTATTTTCTAATTTCGTTATATTAAAAAGTGCGGTAGCTAATCAAGATTCGGAAATTTGTAGCTTTGCTAAAATTAATTCTGGTGTATTGGTTACTGTGGGCAATCCTCGTCCGACAAGGTTGGTTACTTTTAGTGAGGCTGGTGGTTCTCCTACTCAAATTAATGTCACATGCAAGCAACCCGCTAGATTAACTGTCTCACCTCCTATTCAAATTTCTGGGCCAGAATTTATCCCTGTTTCTGCTTTTACATCTGTGACAAATAGTAATGGTAACTCGGTAAAATCTGGTGATGCTCCTTTGCTTTTGCCTGTGGGAACTACTTCTTTTTTGATTAATTTATCCGTCGATAAAGGTAGTCGTTTGAAAGCTGGTAATTATAGCTATACTTTTAAGTTTACTTTTGTTCCAATATAAGAAACCCCACTCCAGTATAAGAAACCCCACCCCCAACCCCCTCCCCGCACGCGGGGAGGGGGCTACGATTTACACCAAATATTATCAAAATTAAAAATCTCCACTATTTCTTCACTATTATTGTCTATTTTTCGTAGCCCCCTCCTCGCTTGCGGGGAGGGGGTTGGGGGTGGGGTTTTCATGTGTAGGGACGACCATCTTTTAGCTAATACTGATACTTAACAAACATCCTCCAAGAGATTTTCGCAGCCCTTGACGCACTTTGAGTGATATCCTTGACTCTGCACCAAAATTTGCTAATAGGTAAAAGGTACAGGTGAAAGGTAAATTAATTGTTTTTGAAGGTGTAGAAGGGTGCGGGAAAACTACCCAAATGCTGCAAACTAGTGAATGGCTGCAAAATCTGGGCTTCTCTGTAATCGTCACTCGTGAACCAGGGGGAACAGAGTTAGGTTTGCAGCTGCGTCGTTTGTTGTTAGAAAAATCTGACGACAAACCAATAGTCAGTAAGACTGAATTATTATTATACTCAGCCGACCGTTCCCAACACGTCGAACAAGAACTCTTACCAAACCTAGCATCCGGCAAATTTATCCTGTGCGATCGCTACACAGATTCGACGGTTGCTTATCAAGGTTATGGTCGCGCATTAGACATGAATTTAATTCACCAACTAAATGAAATCGCCACAGGTGGTTTAAACAGTGACCTGACTATTTGGTTAGATGTTGAGGTAGAAGTAGGATTTAGCCGCAAAAAGCGGGATGGTCTGGGACTAGACCGCATTGAACAAGAAAAAATTGAATTTCATCGTCGTGTTCGTCAAGGATACGCTGAACTCTACGCATCCCATCCCGAAAGGATTGTAAAGATTGACGGAAGCTTATCCAAAGAAGCTGTGCAAGCGGAAATACAGCAAATATTGACCGATAAACTCAAAAATTGGGTCAATTCATAGGTATTTTCATAAACCTGTATAACTTTCTTGTTTTGTCAATACACTTGAAATATAAGTTTACATGACGTTATAATTGATTACAAACCAAGGGAATGGGAGAAAGACATGATAGGGAAAGGATTTGCAGTTAACGAGCGCGGAAAAATAAATAAAGTTGCGATTGAACCTAAAGTTTACGTTGATACAACTCCCACGTTCGGTTTTACGAACTACGCAGAAAAATTAAACGGACGTTTAGCAATGATTGGTTTTATCGCGCTGATAGTGGTAGAACTTTCCACCGGACATGGTTTGATTCAATGGTTAACAAACTTTTAAACTAAGAACCTAACCCCTAACCCCTTCCCTACGAGGGAAGGGGAACAGGAAAATAAAGGTTTTGAGAGGGGTTTCACGTATATTTTTCGACTTTCCAAACATTCTCTAATACCATTTCACGAAATGCCTGATACAAATAAAATCCGTAGAGACGGCGATTTATCGCGTCTCTTTTCTGTCATATTTGTACCAGCGTTAAAGTGGAACTATAAGGTGTGAAAAAAGGCAAAATCGAATAAAATCAAAGCAACCCCAAAATAGTAATTACGAACTACAAGCTATCGTGAACGAAGCCTTTGCAACACTCGTAGGACAAACTCAAGCGATAGAATTGCTGACGCAAGCGGTAAAACAAGACCGTATTGCACCAGCATATTTGTTTATGGGTGCTGACGGGGTGGGAAGAAGCTTAGCGGCTAGGTGTTTTGTGCAATTGTTGTTTAATTGTAATGAAAGCCGTATTACTAGCGGTAACCACCCAGACTTACTACGGGTACAACCGACCTACCAGCACCAAGGAAAAATATTAACTCCAGAAGAAGCTCAAGAAAAAGGACTCAAGCGTAAAGCACCACCAATAATTCGACTAGAACAAGTTCGCGAAATCACAGATTTTCTTAGTCGTCCCCCCTTATCAGCACCAAGACATGTAGTGATAGTAGACGGTGCTGAAACAATGGCAGAATCTGCTGCTAATGCCTTACTTAAAACTTTGGAAGAACCGGGAAGAGCGACACTGATTTTAATAGCACCTTCCCCAGAGTCAATTTTGACAACATTAGTATCGCGCTGCCAAAAAATACCTTTTTACCGTTTAGATACAGCCGGAATGGCTCAAGTGTTGCAGCGAGCAGGACACGAAAATATTTTACAGCATCCAACAGTTTTGAATATTGCAGCAGGTAGTCCAGGGGAAGCTATTGCCTCTTTTGAACAAATGCAAGCAATTTCTCCGGAGTTACTGCAATCTGTTACTAAAGTACCAGCAACTCCTCGTAGCGCTTTAGAGTTAGCAAAACAAATAGATAAAGCTCTAGATACAGAAGCTCAACTTTGGTTAATTGATTATTTACAACAGTCCTATTGGCTTAATTTCTATCAAGGGGATATTGTCCAAGCATTAGAACAGGCTCGTAAATTTTTGCTTTGTTATGCTCAACCTCGTTTGGTTTGGGAATGTACGTTGCTGAAAATTCAAAAGTTGCATTTTAAATAAATCATGAATGATGAATTATTAATTTGAATTAGAGACCATTTATAAAATAAAAGTTCAATTTGCGTAGGATGGGTTAGGCGCATTTGTAGAACTTAGTTGGAGGCTCTTTAAGTTATATGAAGCGCCGTAACCCATCACTTCCGTAAACTTAATATTTATTTTTTAAATCAGCTCTGTTCTAGCAATTATTTATACTTTAAATCGCCAATAAAAGTTAACTTAAACATACTATTAATTAAAAAATCATCAATGTAAAATTTTCATGAGTTTTAGTTTAATTAGAAAAGTATGTAACTAGAGCTTAAACTATTCTGTTTAAAAAATAAATTCATGGCAAAGAAAACAAAACGTGCAGATTTTGATAGCCCCTGGAAAGAAGTTCTAGAAGCTTACTTTCCTCAAGCAATGGAATTCTTTTTCCCCCAGACATTTGCATTAATTGATTGGAAGCGTCCCTATGTATTTTTAGATAAAGAATTTCAGCAAATCTCTCGCAAATCAAAACAAGGTAAACGCTATGCAGATAAATTAGTCAAAGTTTATCATATCCAAGGAGGAGAAATTTGGCTGTTGGTGCATATAGAAATTCAAGCACAGAAGGAAGATGAGTTTCCTGAAAGAATGTTTACTTACAACTTCCGCATTTTTGACCAATATCATCATTCTGCTATTAGTTTAGCAATTTTATGTGACGAAAATCGTAAATGGCGACCGCAAACCTACAGTTATAATTACCCCGATACCGAGTTAAACTTTAGATTTGGAAGCGTCAAACTTTTGGACTACGATAACCGTTTGGCTGAACTAGAAGCTAGCAATAATTTTTTTGCTCTTGTTGTTTTAGCACACTTAAAAACACAACAAACAAATCGAAAACCTCAAGAACGCAAAGCTTGGAAATTTAGTTTGATTCGACGACTTTACGAATCAGGTTTGCAAGAACAAGATATTCGTAACCTCTATCGATTTATAGATTGGGTTATGATATTACCAAAAGCATTGGAAACACAGTTTTGGCAAGAGTTTAAACAGTTTGAGCAGGAGCGTAGTATGACATACATTACCACAGGCGAGCGCATAGGTTACGAACGCGGACAACAGGAACTAGGACAGTCTCTGGTTCTACGACAACTAAAAAAACGCTTGGGAGAGTTGCCAGAATCTGTGCTTACTAATATTCAAGCTCTTTCTGTAACTCAATTGGAAGCACTTGGGGAAGCTTTATTGGATTTTACCACGATTGAGGATTTGCATAACTGGTTACAAAGGAATCTGGCAACGGATGATTAACGGATGTAACGGATAGGTTATATTCATCCAAAATGTAGAGGCTAAACATGTTTAGTCTCTACATTCCTTATTATTATAAATAAAAAGTATTCAATTTGAAGATGCTTAATTTATTTACCGTGAAATGATTTATACTTCATCTAGCAAATAAAAGTTTACTTAAACATACTATTAATTAAATAGTAGTCCAGATAAAATGTTCATTAATAGTTCAATATTTACTTGCATAAAAATGGGCTTTGCTCAAATTAGCGAACGAATTTGAATAAGTAAGCACGAGTTTTACTGTAATTCCGAAAGTATGTAACTTGAACTGAAGCTACACTGTTTAAGAAATAAATTCATGGCAAAAAAGATAAAGCGTGCAGATTTTGATAGCCCCTGGAAAGAAGTTCTAGAGGCTTACTTTCCTCAAGCGATGGAGTTCTTTTTTCCTCAAACATTTGCATTAATTGATTGGAAGCGTCCCTATGTATTTTTGGATAAAGAATTTCAACAAATTTCTCGCAAATCAAAACAAGGTAAGCGATATGCAGACAAGTTAGTCAAAGTTTACCATATCCAAGGAGGAGAAATTTGGCTGTTGGTACATATAGAAATTCAAGCACAGAAGGAAGATGAGTTTCCTGAAAGAATGTTTACTTACAACTTCCGCATTTTTGGCCAATATCATCATTCAGCTATTAGCTTAGCAATTTTGTGTGACGAAAATCGTAAATGGCGACCACAAACCTACAGTTATAATTACCCCGATACCGAGTTAAACTTTAGATTTGGAAGCGTCAAACTTTTGGACTACGATAACCGTTTGGCTGAACTAGAAGCTAGCAATAATTTTTTTGCTCTTGTTGTTTTAGCACACTTAAAAACACAACAAACAAATCAAAAACCTCAAGAACGTAAAACCTGGAAATTTAGTTTGATTCGACGACTTTACGAATCAGGTTTGCAAGAACAGGATATTCGTAACCTTTATCGATTTATAGATTGGGTTACGATATTACCAAAAGCATTGGAATCACAGTTTTGGCAAGAATTTAAACAGTTTGAGCAGGAGCGTAGTATGACATACATTACCACAGGCGAGCGCATAGGTTACGAACGCGGAAAAATAGAAGGAAGAGAAGAGCAGGGACGGTCTTTTGTGATAAGACTACTAAGAAAACGGTTGGGAGAGCTACCAGAGTCCGTGCTTACTAATATTCAGGCTCTTTCTGTAACTCAATTGGAAGCACTTGGGGAAGCTTTATTAGATTTTACTGCGATTGAGGATTTGCATAACTGGTTACAAGCAAATTTGGCAACGGATGATTAACGGATGTAACGGATAAGTTATCTGTAGGTGTTATAAATAGGTGGAAATTAAGCCTCTCTTCGCGTTGGGGAGAGGTTGGAGAGGCATACTTTTTCATTTCAGGAGATGTCTAATAGATGGGTATCGACTTAGGATTTAACCAATACCCAATTCTACAAATTTAGCCTTCAAATCATTTTCTGAAGTACCACAATAGTAGTAACGTTTATCAAGTAAATCCGCTACATAATATCCCAGCTTGCCTTCTCCGACACGAAACAACTCGGTCACAACATCTGCTTTAGTAGTACCAAACAATTTTTCAATATCAACTTTTTTTAGGTCAAATGGGATTGGAAAGCGTGTTAAGTTAGCAAAAAAATCACCACGCTCAAAAATCCAAGTGTCGTTATTATCGCGCATTTCATGTCTTATGATTCGCCAACTTAATGGATATACAAGTGTCATCGCGTTATACTCCTAATTAGGTTAAGTAAAGCCCCTAGTGGCGCTAGGGGCTTCGTTTAACTATCAGTCACGACTGTTGCCGTTACCGTTACCATCTTCTTCTTGTTTGTCTGGATTTTGTACTCCTAAATCCTTAGAAGTGATAAACTCGTCTTCTTTAGTTTCAGGATTTCTTCGCACCCAGACTCCTCTACCTAGATAGAGAAGAAAAGACAAAAAGTCAAGTAACCGATTGCGACGGTCGTTCCCATTGTTACCGTTACTCAGGAATAAACCTCCTTTTTTAATCAAAACGTGAAGGATTTTCTTTCCTTCACATTTAATATCGTATCCTGGTTAACCGGGTTTTTACTTAATGTTACAATATATTAATCCCAGCTATAATAGTCTGTATTAGCTAGTATTTTGTTTATTTTTATGAGTAATTCTAATCCAGTACAAACACAAGCATTCAAAAACCAACAATATCAAGGGTACATAGAAGATTGGTTAAATGAACCACTTTCAAAACAAGTAATGGGTGTTAAGTTACCCCAAAGTATTCATAATGCCTTGTATGCATTGCCAGCTCCCGAACGAGTGAAATATTTGAGAAGGATAATATCCCAAGCTGTTACGCAGGATTTAATTTCTAACAGTGATGGCGAGTAAACATCTCATTATTAAAATACGAAGTAAACGGTAAAAATCAGCGCGATGAGTATTATACTTACACAAAAGCAAGAAAAATTCATTCAAGCCAAACTGCAAACAGGCAAATATCGCACAGCCCAAGAAATACTGGAGTTTGCTTTTAGGCTACTAGATGAATATGAGCAAGCAGATTCTGACTGGGCAAACTCTGTACGGGAAAAAATAGATGCAGCAATTGCGGTAAGCGAACATACTCCACCTGTTGAAGGAAAAGCTTTTGTAAATCAAATTTTGGAACAGTTAAATTCATCATGTAGGATGGGTTAGGCGGACTTCTAGGACTTTAATATTTACTTTATAAATTACCTAGAAAGACGTTAATTATGCATTATGTAAAACCCTTGTAGAGACGCGATTAATCGCGTCTCTACATTTTTTTTCGGAGGTGTCTAATCATAAATAATAAATTGTAAGCCGAGCAACCGTTCAGTGAAAACACTTACCAGGATACCCGACTAAGTTTTATTTTTGGAAGTCGTCACCGAACATCGCAGGAGTTAGGTCTGGACTCTTCTTGTTACACTCCTAGCGAATTCCCATCCGCTAGCTCTGGTAGGAAGAGTGCTCGCAACCGACGCAAACACAACTCGGAAACCAACGTTGTTGTTGTTGTCGAAGTTGTTGTTGCGAGACGTAGAACGGCAGTTTTCAGGGTTGTTATACCACGAACCACCACGCAACATCTGGTAGTGCCTAATCCCGAAGCTTACCTCATACTATACTTTAGTCGTGCCATATCCATAAAAAGTAAATATCAAAAAATAAATCGGGCCGCTGCAAGCGGCACAAGTTAAGAAAAGAAGAAAAAGAAATAAAGGTAAGAAGACTAAATAATCCTCGCAACCGAAGCAAACATAACTCGGAAACCAACGTAGTTGCCGTCATTGTCGAAGCTGTAGTCGCGAGATGTAGAACGGCAGTTTACAGGGACGTTAATCCAGGAACCGCCACGCAACAACTTTATGCGATTATCATTCTCATTAGGACGTTTTGTTATATGCTTTAATTCTCGTTTAATTCTTTCAATAATATATTGTTGCAGTATTGTATAGTCACCATCGACGGAAAAAGCAAAAACCCCTGATGTTTGTTTAAATTTACCTTGAAACTTAATTATCATATCCCTGAGGTCAAAGTTGATAATCATATCGCTATCAAGTTTGACAGGAACTTCTGGTGAGTCAGGACGTGAATTTTGACGACCTTTTTGAAGTAAGGATTTAGTCTTAAGATTAGGAAATAATTCTTTTTCAACAGCTTCTAACTCTTCATCACCAGGATTTTCCTCACGTGCAGCCCTAACTAATTTTTCAGTTAAATTACATCTTTCTGTTTCTTTTATTAATTCAAAGACAATATCGTTTAAAGCACCTTCTAGAGGAATTTGATGTAATATTTCCTCTAAATTATGCGATAACAGCTGCTCTAATGATTTACGAGAAAAAGCGCTAACCAAAGCACTTTGTAATTTTTTACGCTGTTCGCCAGAAAGTTTCATCTTATTTCTTTAAAAATTACACATAATAAAATGTAAAATAACACCCTAATAACACCTTAGTTTCAATAACTGACACTTAAGTATTATCTAACAGCTAAAACTACTTGAGAGAGAACTAATTAGAATTAAGTGGTTTAAACCAGAACGGCAATAATCAGGAATGAGGAGCCACGAAGCACCACGCAACAAATTCCTTAAGTTAGAACTAATGGGGTTTGCGTTGTTCCAGAACTGGTATCAACCCTTGTGCAAGATTTTCCATTTCAATTGCTACCATGCCTTCATCAAAAGCTCTTTTAAACACATCTTGATTGCTGGATTTTTTGTAACCCAATCCATCATAAAACCCCTTAGCAAACTCAATCGCGGCTTTATCTTGAATAGGTTGATTCATACCAATTACATAATCAATATACTGACTAATTGCTTTAGCAGGCTTTTGTGAGTGACAAGCATTAAGCAACACGCATTTAACGTAATCAGCATTCAATCTAAATAGTGATGCTAATGCCTCTGATGTTACAGGCTTATTATTTCCCCCATCATCTTCCAACACCAAGCTACCATCTTCCAAACCATGTCCACAAAAATGAACGATTTGAGGCTCTTCCTCTGCAATTGCTCGACGAATATCTTGAGGACGTACAGCAGTGCGAATAAGAATCGCAAATAAATCTCGTCTTGCTGCTCGTTCTATAGCCGCTTGTATTTCTCTAATCTCTTTATCTAAGCGCAGTCCGTGGGGAATTGCTGTTAAAATTAATATCTTTTGCTGTTGGGTTATTGGTTGCGTCTGAACTCCCGTCTGAACTTCTGACTGAGGTTCATCTACAGAAGTAGTTTGCGGTTTTGTCGGATTACTAGGAAACAACTCTTCGGCAACAGCTTTTAAGTTTAAATTACCAGGATTGTGTAAGTGTGCGCGTTTAACTAAATCTTCAGTCCATCCCTCAGCTTCTGCTGTTTTTATTAATTTGGAGACAATATCTTTTAAACTACCTTCACCAGCAATTTCGTTTAATTTTTTATCTAATTTATAGAATAACATTTGCTCTAATGATGATTTTCCAGGGAAAGCATCAAGCAAAGCATTTTGTAATTTTTCAGCCTGTGAACCGGATAATGTCATATTTATTAATTAAATTTACTTATAGATTATAGATACGAGTATTCTATCTAGATACACGGCTGCACCCTGCAATTCAGAAAAATTTATTCAGAAAAATTTTAGCACAAGTAAGTCAGTGCAAGAGATGAAATACCACAATGTAGAGACATTGCATGTAACATATCTACTCATACGCTACGTCTCTGACTCATGCGCTAACATAATAAATAACGCCATAAGTACTAAAATACTAATTATTAAGCCAATTTAAAGGTGAATTTCAATGGCATTCAGCAGTTACAAAAGCATCAGTGTAGTCATGAAAAAATTCCAAATTAAATATGTACAAACTAATTTTATGATGGAAAGAGAATTTTCCGTTCCCAATCATTTTAAAGAAGAACTAGATTTACTATTTACAGATGGAGTCATTGATAATTCTGAAGATGCTATTTGTGAAAATCTCATTTATCCGGTTTTAAAAGAAGTATGGAAATCTTACCGGAGCAAATTGACACTTTGGAGTCATCAAACACTAACTTATGATGAAGACTTATCTGGAATCCCAGATTATACAGTAACACAACGTAATCCTTTAGGTGCAATTGTTTTTGATAAACCCTATTTTTTGATAGTAGAAGCCAAGCAAGATAAATTTGAAGAAGGGTGGGGACAATGTTTAGCCGAAATGGTAGCAGTACAGCGTATTAATAATGAATTAGAAAAGGACATTTTTGGGATTGTTTCCAATGGAAAAATATGGCAGTTTGCTAAACTTAATTTAGATATCTTTACTAGAAATAAAAATTTGTATGTGATTCAGGATTTAGACAAATTATTTGCTGCCGTAAACTATATTTTTCAACAGTGTGAGTTACAAATAAACATTAACAGCTAATATTAACTTATTTATTTAAACCTGTTCTAAACTCTTGTGGGGTGGGCATCCTTGCCCGCCCCCTTGTAATGCACTGACCATAAATCCGCTTTATATCACCATAAAAACTACCCAAAGGGGTGACTTGTGTTTACAATAAATTCATGTAGCATACAAGTAGTATAGAAGTAAATCTTATGCTAACTCTCACCATGCGCCCATACCAGGGTGAAGCTGACCTACAGCCCATTGCAGACCTGATGAACATTTGTTATGCAGCAGATGAATTAGATGATGTAACATCCGTTATAGAATTGCAAAGCGACTTCGACACACCTTCTGTAGATAAGTCTCGTGACCTGCGCTTGTGGGAAGATGCTGACGGCAAACTAATTGCTTTTGGATTTTTGTGGATTGCTGAGCCAAGTGAGGTAATTGATGGCTATCTGAGTTTATGCGTGCATCCAAACAACCGTGATGGAAATTTAGAAACACAGATTATTCGTTGGGGTGAAGAACGGATGCGCGAAGTGAAGCAAGAGAAAGGCTTCTCTACCAAGTTGCGTGCTGCTTCCGTGGATAGGGATACGCAAAGAATTGCCATTTTTGAGAAACAAGGTTTTAAATGCGACCGCTATTTTTTCAGAATGGAGCGAAATCTAGCTGAACTTATCCCTGAACCAGTATTTCCAGATGGTTTTACCGTACGTCACATACAAGGTGAGCAAGATGCTGAAGCTTGGGTAGACCTGTATAATAATTCCTTCATCGACCACTGGAATCACCATGACGAAACAGTGGAAAATTTTAAACATCGGCTGGGTAGAGCAGACTACAGAGCAGATTTGGACTTGGTTGCAATTGCTAACGATGGAACCTTTGCTGCTTTTTGCTACAGCGAAATTCATTCAGAATATATCGCTCGTGTGGGAATTAATCTCAGCTATGTAGACATTTTAGGTACAAGACGCGGTTTCCGTAAAATGGGACTGGGACGAGCGATGTTGTTATCTGCTTTGCATAAACTCAAAAACACGGGGATGGATGTTGCAAGACTTGGTGTAGATGCAAATAATCCCAACGGTGCCTTGCGATTGTATGAATCAGTCGGTTTTTGCAAAGTTTTGACCAGTCTTAGTTATGTTAAAGATGTTTAGCTGGTTGGTTCCACGAAAACCAACAAAATTCTTAACAATGTTGCAATGTAAAGACGCGATTAATCGCGTCTCTACAGGTTTTTTTTTGCTTAGCGATTGTCTGCACGAGATTGTTCTAGTCTTCTAATTGCCATCACCAAACTTATTTTCATCCGTGTAAAAGCTTCCACCAAACTTCCAACCTCATCCTTGGAAGCCGACCCAAAATCAGCTTCCATATCACCAGTGCTAACAGCTTCAGCAACTCTAACTACTCGCTTGATAGGTTTAACAACATACCGTCGCAGCCAAAAATTGGCAAAGTAAATAGCAAGAGCAAAAATCACTGTTACAATACCCATGACTAAAAACCAAGATTGATAAGCTTTTTGCAAAATATCATTAGTTGGAACCGAAACCATTTGAGTTCCCAAAACAGTATTTAATTTCCAATTAAATCCATTTTTATTTCCATAAAGTTGCACCATTTCTTTAGGTGCAATTTCTGGTGAACTATGACATCTTAAACAACTCGCATCATTTATAGATAAAGGACGAGCGATATAGAAATATTTTTCCCTACCTAAAGAACGAAACCCCGATGTTTCTTGAAGATTATTTGTACCGCTTAACTTTTGTATAATTTGTTTTTCAAAATTATCAGCCAAGTCATTTATATTAGTTGGGTTCAACATCGCTTCTTTATAGGAAAAATTTTGATACTCATTATTTCTTTCGCGTAGTTTTTCAAAAACTCTTCGTGATGAATAGGATGGTATTGTTTGCGGTGCAAATTGATTACTATTTAAATTCGCTGATAACCTTGGAGTTACTTCAGTATTTGTGTAATCTCGGACCGAGTTGAGAGTGTGGAAAAGTAATGAGGCTTGAGACGTAATTTCATTTTGCGCTTTATAATTGAGGATATTCGCTAAAGCAACACCACTCAAGGAAATTCCACCAATAAATATGACTAAAAGTAGTACAGTCAGCTTTTGAGCTAAAGCTAAGTTTTTTAAAGGTTGAGAAAAATTTATTAACATAATTTTTGCCTATTTAAACCATCACTTGACTACTTTTACTAAAATTAAAAAATTCCTAGTAATCATTTTTATTTGGAGAACTAATAGTTAAATAGTGGTAAAAAATTTAGCTTATGCAATTGGTGGTCTTTTGTTACCAAACACATCCACCTCATGTTCTTGAGAATTTTCCATCTCGTTAACGTAACCGCACTTAGCATTGGGAAAGGAATCACAATAAGCTACGTAGGGCTTTATATCTAGCACAGGTGTTTTATCAAGTAAATCAATCCCCTCTACATGTAAAACCAAACCTTCTATTTTGATGAGTTTGAGTGCGCTAAGTCCGATAGGGTTGGGACGATGGGGAGCGCGAGTAGCCAATGTACCTCGTCGAACACGTCGTCCCCGTGGAAGTATAACGGTAGGGTTCCAATGCTTGTTAAGATGTAGCCATGAAATTACCCAAATCCGTTCAAAACCTTCCATATCTTTAAGCGCGATGCTAGGAACAATATCAGAAAAAAGCTCTATTTGGGCTATTACGGGCTGGTAATATGAAGGGGCTGATTGAATTTGTGATTGCCGTGGTGTACCGTGTCGCTCTTTGTAAGGTGAATGTACTACACCAATAGGGCGTAAATTTATCTCAGTCGGAAAGGAAACAGATTGAATGTAGTCTTTTGGGGGAAGTTTGGGCATATTGTTAAAATTTTGCGCTCAGTTTATTTCTTCTTCTAAGATTAATCTACGAGTTAACAATCTCAATTGTGGGGTGGGCATCCTTGCCCGCCAGATGTATAAATCATAATCACAATAGCTTATGAGCTTGGGTTAAGGAATTAAGCCCAAACTATAAAAATGAATTTAATTACTAAGTAATCAATGGATATTCGAGCAGAAAAAACCGAAGATTTTGCAGCGATTCGTCAAGTTAATGTAGCAGCTTTCGGACGAGTCAACGAAGCTGACTTGGTAGATAATCTTAGGAAAGCATCTCAATTTTTCTCATTTGTAGCAGTAGAAGACGGTCAGGTTGTTGGACATATTTTTTTCAGCCCAGTTTCGGTTGATGGCGATTGTACCTTAACTTCTCCTATCTTGGGGTTGGCACCATTGGCTGTATTACCTAATTACCAAAAGCGTTTAATTGGTTCTTCCCTAGTGCAATATAGTGTCAAAGAAATTGAAGGCTTAGGTTTCAGTGCTGTGGTGGTGCTTGGACATCCTGAGTATTATCCTCGTTTTGGTTTTGTTCCTGCTAAACAAAAAGGTCTTACGTGCGAGTATCCCGTACCTGATGATGTATTTATGGTTTTGGAGATGCAAAGTGGAGCATTACAAAGCTGCACTGGTACTGTTAAATATTCACCAGAGTTTATACATTTGTGAATTAAAGGTTAACCCAAATAAAATTTCAAAATTCTAACTGCAAATAAGAGAACACATCAGCAAATACTTATTGACAATTACAATTGAGTGATATACTGTAATTTTAAGTTTATTGCTAAAAATTTGCTCTTAATTTCAGTATAGTTTATCACTAAGTCATTAAGTAATGCCTAACAACTTCGCTCTGGGTAACGAGACACTTTGGAGTCGTCGTCAATTGCTAAAGCTGGGACTAGTGGGTGCAGGTGTCGCAGGTGCTGGTGTATTGTGGCAAAATCTGAGCGCAGGCAGCAAAACTTTAGTAAGAGTGCCACCAATAAGTACAAATACACCTTCTGATGCTATTACCCCCATGAAGGTGTTAAGGGATTTTGACTACGGCACAGTCAAAAAAGAAAATGGTCGTACAGTTAGAGAATTTCGCTTGACTGCAGGCACTTCCGTAATTCAGTTAAATACTGCTGTCTCTTACAACATCTGGGATTTGAATGGTCGTATACCAGGCCCGACACTAAGGGCAAAACAAGGTGAGCGCGTGCGAGTGCTATTCCTCAACAAAGCGGGACACTCCCACTCTCTACATTTTCATGGAATCCATACCTCAGAAATGGATGGAATTCGTCCGGTAAGCAATGGTAGCGTAGCAATTTATGAGTTTGATGCGGAACCTTATGGCGTTCATCTTTACCACTGCCATATTGAACCAGTCACCCGTCACATTTCCAAAGGGCTGTACGGAATGTTTATTATTGACCCACCTAAACCACGTCCTATGGCTGATGAGATAGTTTTAGTTATGGGTGGGTATGACGTAAACGAAGATAAGCGGAATGAATACTACGCTTTTAACGGATTACCTAATTACTATATGGATAATCCCATTCGCATCTACCAAAATCAGTTAGTTCGCTTGTATGTACTCAATTTAATTGAATACGAGTCAGCTGTAACATTTCATTTGCACGCCAATTTTTTTGATGTCTATCGCTATGGCATGAGTTTAGCTGCTAGCGAGAAAACTGATGTAATTACTATGGGTATCGCAGAACGACATATTTTAGAATTTGCCTTTCGCTATCCAGGTAAATATATGTTCCATCCCCATCAGGATTGGATAGCAGAAGAGGGATGCATGGGTCAATTTGATGTTATATCTGAGAAAGATAATCAAAATATACCTAAAAGTTCCTAGGTAGAGACCGTATTAATACGGTCTCTACAGCTAATCGCGTCTCTACAGCTAATCGCGTCTCTACATATTACTGATAATAAATTGAGAGAAATTATTAAGTTTTAAGGATGATTTAAGTAGCTACTTGATAATAAATAGCATTATATGCGAAATTAATACAGCAAAACCTAAGACATGCTGTCAAATTACAGTCCTGTGCTTGATAACAAATAAAATACCCCCAGAGCAAAGATGAAAAAATTCCGTTATTTATGCCTAGCTGTTGCGGCTTGTGCTGTAGTTTCCTTAAGTTCCTGTAATCAGACTACCCCAACTGCAGAAACTTCACCTGCGTCACCAGCAGCTAACCCAGCGGCTCAAACAACCCAGGCTCCCAATAGTAGTGGTCACAGCGGTCACGGTAATAAACAAATCAATATTAATAACGCTATTTTATCGGAATTGGATAAATTAGAAGCTAAGCTAGGAATTCCAGCATTATCTAATAAGATTCAGGCTAATAGACCATATGCAACTACTGAAGAGTTAGTGACCAAAAAGGTAATAACTCAGGAACAGTTAGCTCAAATCAAAGACATGGTGACTGTTCAAGAAATTGTACTCGCTGGTGAAGCAAAAGATGTTGATTACATGACCAAGCTGGGGTTAATGAAAGGACATCTTTATGTCGCAAAAGAATTATTAGACCAAAATCAGCCAAAGCAAGCTGAACCTCATATCGGACATCCAGTTGAAGAAATTTATGTTGATGTCGAAGAACAACTGAACGAGCGCAAAGTTAAAGAATTTAAGACAACTTTGAGCAGTTTTCAAGATTTGGTGAAATCTAATCCCAAGAATGCCAAAGTAAAAACAGACTATACAGATTCTATCAAAGCTGTGGATACAGCAATCACTGCATTACCAGTAGAACAACGCTCAAAACCAGCATTTGTGTTACAGGTAATTAATGGTTTGCTAGATACAGCTAATTCTGAGTATGGTGCAGCAGTCGCAGATGGAAAAATATCCGCAATCATTGAGTATCAAGATTCTCGTGGTTTTGTCATTTACGCTAACGAATTGTACAAAGAGATTTCTGCACAAATGGCTAAGGATAATCCAGAAGCGCATAAATCTATTCAAGCTAATTTGGCTGAACTTACAAAAAATTGGCCTACTGCAATTGCTCCAGCAAAACCAGTTAAAACTACTGATGAGGTCACTAAGCTAGTTAAAACTATTGAGCAAGACTCTCAAAAAGCAGCAGGAAAGCCCACCGTTTAAAAATGTAGAGACGTTACATGTAACGTCTTTACATTATTGGTAAACAAATAACAAACAACAAATAATAAACAAACAACCGATGAACTTTAGTACTGCTTTACCTGTTTTTGTTATTACACTTCGAGAAGGAGTGGAAGCTGCTCTGGTGGTTGGTATTGTCTTAGCTTTACTTAAGCGTGCCAAACAATCTCGACTTAATCCTTGGGTATATGCTGGTATTGGTGTAGGTATTGCAGCTAGTGCCCTTGTTGGCGTATTGTTAACTTGGGCAACTCAAGCCTTAAGTGCAGCCAATCCACAATACGCATCTGTGACCGAAGTTTTTTTGGAGGGAGTATTTAGCGTCATCGCAATTATAATGCTCAGTTGGATGCTCCTTTGGATGACCAAACAAGCTAGATTTATGAGAGCTACTGTTGAAGGAGCTGTTACAGAAGCACTAACGAATGATGCTAAAGCTGGTTGGGGCGTTTTTAGTTTAATTTTTATTGCTGTTCTTCGGGAGGGTTTTGAAGCTGTTCTTTTCGTTGCTTCTAATCTTCAATCTGGATTTATGCCTGCAATTGGTGCTCTTGGTGGGTTAGCTGCATCAGCCGCAGTTGGGGTTATGCTTTTCAAATGGGGTATTAAAATTAATATCCGTCAGTTTTTTCAGGTCATGGGTGTTTTGTTAGTGCTTATTGTCGCTGGTTTAGTGGTGACAGCATTACAACGCTTTGACGAAGGTTTCGCAAATCTCGCTTTGGCAAACCGTGCTTCCGCTGATATTTGTTTCTACTACGAAAGATTTACTAAAGTTCATTCTTGTATTTTGGGTCCAGCAGTTTGGAATACGGACAAAATTTTGCCAGATGAAGGATTTCCGGGAATTATTTTCAAATCTTTGTTTGGCTACACCCAACATCTTTATTTAGTGCAAGCAGTCGCATATGTGCTGTTTCTAGTGGGTGTGGGTGGTGCGTATTTTCGCAGTATAACGGGTGGAGGCAAAGGCAAAAAGCAGGTGATGAAGCAAAAGGTACATTAACTAATTATTTGTCAATTAAACAAGCCAGGTAGCCAGGGAATAAATGATGCAGTGACTAAAGTCACTGTCTAAAAGCTAAAGTCCTCTAAAAGAGGACTAATAATAAATAAGATTTTTGGTAGTATCTTACATTTTGTAAAATATTTGTTTTTGATGTATTATTCAGTCCTATGACGAGGACTTCAGCTTTTAGACTCTTAATTTATTCCCTGGCTTGTGGCATAAATGATGCAGTCTGTTTTCTTTATAAACACCCTTTAAGATACTCACAATCGTGCGGTTATTGAAAACTTTTGCCTCCGAAGTTACCCATTTAACCTGGGCATTTTCAAATATAACCCCAATATCCTACGATTGAATTTGCTCTTGTACCCAACGACGAAATGCTCTTAGCGTAGCATTTCTACCAACAGTTCTACTTTGTTCAAGATATTGAGGAATAATTTCAATTAAAGGTAAGTTTGGAAAGTTTAAACTTTGCTGTGATTCCACATATAAGCCATTTTGCAACAAGTTGATTTGCAGCTTATCTTTATCAAATCGCCAAAGCTCAGGAACTTTTAATGCTTCATAAATACTTGCATGGGTTCGTGATGTAACATCTATTTCTAATGCTAAATCTGGTGGAGGGTCTTGTTTTAAATCTAGTCTTTTTTTGCCGCGAATTTTACTTTCATTTTTAATATAAAAGCACTGGTCTGGCTCTATACCTTGAGCCATAGACTCTTTTTTAAATGTTGTGGAACCAAGACTTCTAAATTCAATATCTAATTCTTCTAGGAGTGCTTTTACTAAATCACTAATAATTTCTTTATTATCTTCATGTTCTGGCAATGGCGCCATAATTTCCAACATTCCTTTGTCATAGGCAATCCGTGCTACTCGATGTTCTCCAAGTTCATCAAGAATCGTTTCAAATTCTTGCCAGGTAACATCACGCAGCAATACACGTTGTCCAGGTGGGACATCGATACGTTTAACGCTTAAGAGCATGACTGCTACTCCTAATTATTGAGCTTATTCCTAGCTTAATACAATGGACGTAACTGGATTCGAACCAGTGACCCCGTCGATGTCAACGACGTACTCTAACCAACTGAGCTATACGTCCTTATTTAACTTGACAAGTATATCACAGATTTTCAAAATAATGCAACTTCCTCCTCACGGAGGAAAAGTTTAATAATTTGAATTTATAAATAAAAGCTTACTGCTTCAACCTATTTTGTGCCGAAACCAGCAACTGCTGAGCTTCTGCATATGCAGTCGTACCCGGTTTGACGCTTCTGAGTTGATTAACAATACCCTGAATTTGACCTCTTAACTGCTGGGTATCAGATGGTGGGTTGCTAATTAACTGTTGAGTTTCTTCTTTTGCCTGTTTGAGAATTTCTTCAGCTTGTCTTTCTGCTTCCCGTCGAGTTTCTGCGATTCCTAAATTAGTCACATACTGTGCTGATAGCTTTTGCGCTTCCACATAATTAGGTTCGTCCACCTTAATATTTTCCAAATGGTCGATAGCTTTTTGCCATAATTTTTCTATCTGCTCCCACTTCGCAACCGGATGGGGTGGATTTTGAGATTTCTTCGCAGCAGCAAAGGCAAACTGTTTTGCAGCTTCTATATATGAACCACTACGGGGGTTATCAGCAGTTACCTTGAATCCTATAAATTACTAGGTTTTACCTTGAGATTTTTGGTTTAAATCTAGTACTCCCGGTTGAAAACACCATCCACCCGCTGTTTCACCCTGGTTGTTCTGTACTATTTACGGTTATAAGTAGATATAAATATACTTGGATAGTCGTAATCGGTGCAAAAAATCTGTACATTTGCTCCCGTTATTTTCCATATTACTCAATTAACTATTCTTATAATTAATGGTTCGTTTTTGAGTAGTCATCAGTATAAATATTGACCAAGATACCGAATAATTGATGATTGGCAGCAAATACAAGTGTTAGAAAGCACATGCATAACTAACATCTATGTTCATGTAAATTTCAGTAAATTAAATTGAGGTTTCTGCTTTGTTTCATGATAGATAATTATGGAGAAAAACATTTTTCAAACATTGAGGTCGAGCAATGTCAAAATCATCAAAATCTATTTTGTCCTATGTTGTCGGATTATCAACACCATTATCAGATATGAATGCTTTGGGGATGACTAACTTCGAGTCATTTCTGACTGAATATGCAGCCATATATAGAAAAATTGTTTGTGAAACGGTGAATCATATAATTTGGTGCAAAGGTTTGTACTGCCCGTCAATCAAAAAGTGGTTAACTTTCACTGACTTTAATAAGTCAGAATGGAATACTTATTTGCAGCATCAGTATCAAATAAATAAACGTCATGCAAATAGTATTATCAGTGATGCTATCGGTATGGTAAAAAATGCAGAATCATGTAGGGAAGAACATATAAAAACTCTATCTCAGAAGCTGAAATCAGCTAAAAAGTGGTTGGCAAAGAAAACCAAACTGATTAAAGAAGTAAACAAATTTTACGCCAAATCTAAACTCGTAAAGGGTAAAAAGATATTAATTTGGAAGGATTCTAAGACTGGTTGCAGAATGCCACTGGCTTGCTCCCTCAAATATAAAAATACAAATTTAAATCACTTGCGTTTTCTAGTTCACAACAAAAAACGTTACATAGCTTCATTGTCGTCAGATATAGAAAAGTTAAAGATAACTCCATTGAGAGTAAAAGTTCCACATAATAAAGTATTTTTTGTTGGAAGTAAAGACGAATCATTTGGCAATCAAGTCGCCCAATGGGATGGCAGTAATCTGACTATTAGAGTACCTTACTGCTTATCCAAGACTTATGGGGAATATGTTAGTGTTCAATTAGGCAGCTTTGACAGAAACATTAATAGATTACCTGAACATGGAGCCAAAACTTGGAGCTTCTACAAAAAAGATGGTTTCTGGAAAGCTTGTATTCAATTTCAGCCTTTGACAGTCACACCCTCATCTAATAATCATAATAATGGAGTTATTTCACTTGATATAAATCCTAGTAGTATCGATTGGGCAGAAATTGACCCTAATGGCAATGCAATCAAATGGGGGAGCCTTTCATTACAAATTGGATTACCTAAAAATAAAATGGAAAATCAATTACAAACTGTGGCACTGTTTTTAGTGAAATTATCTCTTAAAACTGGTAAACCAATAGTCCATGAAAAAATCGATTTTGCCTCAAAAAAGTTGCGTATGCGCGAATCTGGTAATCAAAAATATAATCGAATGCTTTCAGGTTGGGCTTATAGCAAATTTTTTCAAATTTTAAATTCGATAGCGACCAACAGAGGTGTGTCAACTTTTGGGGTGAATCCACAGTATACAAGCCTGTTGGGAATGACGAAATTTATGCGACGATATGGTATTAATAGCGGCGTCGCTGCTGCGATTGCTATCGGTCGCCGTGGAATGAACAAGAGCGAACGTCTACCCGCTGCCATCGTGGCTCTTTTGTCAGTGAATGATAGAAGACACCCGTGGAAGCGGTTGTCAAAATTGAATAGCCAGTTGAAAGTCGGTGGACAATATATAGTGCGCTCGTCGTTCTATAAAACTGTTTATAGCCCTAACTGGGCATGTGTTATTATGCCTAATGCTGAGTCAGTCCCGGTGGGACTGAGTACCGAGTATTAGGCTTTAAGTAGCTAGAGCTACCTTACACACGATGAGTAAATCAAAACTTACACCGTATGAGTTAACCTTGTATTTAGCCCTGGAAAGCGCCTTTCATAGGTTTACATAGGTTTTAAATAACGGTCAATGACAGTTTTCACTTTGACTTGATAAGCTGCGAGTAACCTTTGTGCTTCCAGGTAACGAGGATTTTCTTGGGGAATTTTATTCAGACGGCTAATTGCTTGCTCCCATAACTCCGATGCTGCTTGAGGTTGTTTTTGTTTAACTTTCTCAGCTTCTAAATCAAATTCAGCAGCAGCAGCAATAAACGTGCCGATTCGTGCATTCTCAAAATCTCGCTTGTAAGCTTTGAGTTTAGTTTAGGCTGTCAGCAAAGCTAAGAAAGGATTTAAAACTACTGGTAAGATTAGTAGATGTAAATTTAGGTCTAAAAAAGACACGTCTCAATCTTGCTATATTCCTCAATCCGCAGTTACACAAAAAGGTATTTATCACACAATTTTAGGTGAAACTAAGTTTTGTGAAAAGTTACCAAAAGAGTATGGCGATTGTCGTTTGGTGTGCATTTACAACGACTATTATTTAGTTGTTTCAATTGATAATCCACAACATCAGTCTGAGAACAAAGGACGTGTTGTGGCTTTAGACCCAGGCATCCGAACATTTTTAACTTTTTTCTCAGAAGATTCTTTTGGCTGGTTAGGTAAAACTGCTAATTTAAAAATTCAAAAGTTTTGTTTTAAGTTAGATGAGTTAGTTAGTGGAATTACTAAATGTAAAGGACAGCAAAAAAGAAGACTTAAAAAAGCAGCAAGTCGTTTACGAGCTAAGATAAAAAATCTTGTTGACGAATTACACAAAAAAGCAGCTAAGTTTTTGATAGATAATTTTGATGTAATTTTGCTTCCCACATTTGAAACATCTCAAATGGCTAAAAAAGGAAAAAGAAGAATTAGGTCAAAGTCTGTACGTCAAATGTTAACACTCTCTCACTATCAGTTTAAAAAGTTTATCAAGCATAAAGCTTTTCAATATAACAAAGTAGTTTTAGATGTTAACGAAGCATACACTTCAAAAACAGTTAGCTGGACAGGAGAAATAGTTAAAAATCTTGGCGGGTCTAAAGTAATAAAATCTCCATCCACTGGTCAAGTTATGGATAGAGATTTAAACGGTGCGCGAGGGATTTTCCTTCGTGCAATGGTTGATACGCCTTGGCTAAGAGAAAATCTTAGCTTATGTATTTGTTAACAGGTGTTGGGAAATGTTAACGAAAAAGTATCGGTAATACCCCAAAAACCAAACAGGCAGATTATCTAAATGTTTTTGGGCTTCTTCAGCTTTTTTTGCCCCCAATTCAATGTCATTCGGGCTAGTAGCTTTATTAATTAACTGTTCAGCTTGTTCCAAAGAGCTAATTGCACCACGATAACCACGGTCCATAGCCAGAAAACTAGGTAAAAGCAGAATAGGAGCTTTTTCTGCTACTGGTTTACGAATCATAGGGAAAGGCAAATTTACAAACCAGACTAATGCTACCGGAATAGATAAAAATATAGCAGTCCATGTGATTTGACCCAATGCTTTACTAAAAGCACTCGGTGGCTGATTAGAAGAAGCAGCAAGCCTTAGAACTTTCTCATTAAACTGCGGATACACATCAATCACAGCATCTCGTAGTTCATCCAAAGTTGCAGGAGAACCTTGTTCCAAACGTATTTTTTCCAAACGCTTAATGACAATTTGCTTCTCAGCTTTACCTATCTGGTCGCTTCCAGCACAAACTTGAATCTCAGCGCATAATATTTCGTAAGCTCGCTTGTTGAGACGATACATACAAACACACACCAGTCACTTCTAACCTAGTGTTCCCATACTGATACTAAAAAATACAATTGTTACTGATAATTATAATTATCCATCCCAATATGACACCAAAAATTGTAGAGACCGAATTAATTCGGTCTCTACATGTCGATTGGGATTACGAAATTCTATTACCCATCCAGGTATATGACAGAAGATAGTTACAATCGATGCCAACAGTGGTTACAATTTGTAAACAGAATAAAATACCGTAAAACAAAGTATGTCAACAGCTTTAATTACAGGAGCCTCCGGTGGAATTGGTAAAGCTTTTGCAGAAGAACTTGCAGAACGTAAAACAAATCTGGTTTTAATTGCTCGCTCCGAGGAAAAACTGAATCAACTAGCTAAACAATTAAAAGAAAAATATCAAATTCAGGTAGATATTATAGTCAAAGACCTTTCATTGCCAGGTGCGACGAATGAAGTATTTGATATAGTTAAAAATAAAGAATTAACAATAGACTTATTAATCAACAATGCTGGCTTTGGAGACTACGGAGAATTTGCCGAACGCGATGGAGAAAGGCAAATCAAAATGATTCAACTAAATATAATAGCATTAGTAGATTTAACCCACAAATTTTTACCATTAATGCAGCAAAAGCGTTCCGGTAGTATAATTAACGTGTCTTCTATTGCCGGATTTCAACCAATACCTTACCTATCAGTTTACGCTGCGAGCAAAGCCTTTATCCTCAGCTTTAGTCAATCACTTTGGGCAGAAAATCGCAGCTATGGTGTGCGCGTGCTTTGTGTTTGTCCTGGTCCCACCGAAACAAGCTTTTTCACAGAAGCCAAATTCCCCCCAACAATGGCAGCTAAAACACAAAAAATTACAAGTCCCGAAGAAGTAGTAAAAGATGCACTTGTAGCTTTAGAAAAAGGCGAATCATTAGTTGTTAGCGGTGGATTTGTTAGTAAATTAATACCCCAATTATCCAAGTTAGCTCCGCGACAAACTCTAGTAACTATGTTAGAAAAACAATTTAAGAGTTAACAGTCAACCGTCAACACATTACATATAGCGCGTAAGCTGTATACGATACCTATCTTTCTTAGTCACAGCAATATCTCCAACTTCCAAACGACCCTTCCCACGAATCGCAATTAAATCCCCGCTTTTCACTTGAGCGCTTGCTTGAGAAACATCCTTCCAATTAACGCGCACATCACCCCCCTCAATAAAATCAACCATTTTACTACGGGACATCCCAAACCCAGCAGAAGCAACAGCATCCAATCTTAAAGAAGCTTCCACAGTAGTTAATTCTTTTTTCTTCGGTTCCCTAACTTTTAACTCACTAAAATCAACAGGTCGAGTTTGTACAGAAACTGAACGCACCTGCTTGAGACTCATTTGCAAAAAATCTACTAACTCAGGCACAACAATAGCCTGTGCTCCTCGTTCCCCCAGTACAATAATATCGCCAGTTTTTTCACGGACAATACCCGTCCCCAACATCGCACCCAAAAAATCGCGATGGGATGCGGTATCAAACAAAAAATTTCCAGCGATATCAACTAAAGCAACAGAAACTTGAGATACATCTAAAGGAAGTTCGCTACGAGTAATCGCAATCCTTTGACGTTCAGCTTGGGGATATCCACCCGAAGCCAAAATTTGCACTTCGGTTAACTTTCCAAACACTCGTTGAATTTCAGCTAACTCAGGTGGAGAGAAAAAATCAGTGAAAACAACCTCCCAAGTTTTGATAGCTTGTTCAGCTAAATCAATTACGCGAGCAACACTATCTCGATTTTCAACACCCTTTAAAAGTTCTTCTCGTGGCAGCATTTTTTAATTGGTAATTGGTAATTGGTAATTGGTAATTGGTAATTGGTAATTGGTAATTGGTAATTGGTAATTGGTAATTGGTAATTGGTAATTGGTAATTGGTAGTTGGTAATTGGTAATTGGTAATTGGTAATTGGTAATTGGTAATTGTGAATTTCCCTACTCCCCACTCCCCATCTACGCACTCATATCAGAATAACCTTGGATATTTTCTGGGTCAAAGCGACGTAAAACAGTTGTTGCTTTGCGAACTATACCTTCTGAAGCTTGAACCACAATTAAATATTTACCCGCATTTAAGCGGTTGCGATAAGGTAAAGCATCACCACCCCCGAAAATTAAACCAACTCCTCCTCCAACGACTATGCTACCCAAAGCACCGCTACCTGCACCTAGTATTCCACCGACAACGTGGTTACCAATTTCACCAGCCCAAGCGAAAGTATCTAAACCAGTAATAAAGCTAAAAGTAAACCCAGCAAAAAATCCAAACGGCACTAGCCAAATTGCCATCAGCTTTACTTGCTTTTTCGCTTGTTCGTTAGGGTCAATTAGACCAAACTCATCAGCAGTTTTATAACCCCTACCTAAAATGGTACTTTTAATCCCTTCTTTTTCTAAAGCTAAATAAGCTTCTTCTACTTGAATACGGTCTGGTAATACAGCAACAAGGTAATTCATTGATGTAAAAAATTGTTTAGATTTTTGCTAATTAAATGCTCTATTTACCAGCGTACCAGTGATATGGGGTTTTGAACTTACTAGCCCGAAATAACCTTAGGGAGAAAATTTGTCTAGAGGTTCGCAAAAATTACCCACACCTTGCTTAAGAACATACATCAAAACAGGAGTCGCCAAAATTTTGGGAAAGGAAGAAACTGTTTGTAGGTGTTCCATCATTTTTGTTACCGAACCATTTAGCAAATCTTCGCGAAATTCCGATTGACAAATAGTAGCACGCCATTTTTTAGCTAAAGCATCCAACCACTCAGAATTAGCTCTTTGTGGTTCTTGTCCTGCTTTAATCGCTAGCGACATTGCTGCATCTTCTAAATCTCCTTCGCAGTCCTCAATCAGGTCTAAAGCTTCCATCGCTGCGGGGTCTTCTGCTAATTGGGAACGAAACTGGGCAATTTCTCTCAGTGTAACGGTAGTCATTAATATTTCTTTGTTATTAACAGATTCATGTTAATTAGTGACAGATTTTGCTACTAAATTCGATTAGTAGCCTTATTTGTTATCTTATTTTAATTTTACCTCTAGCAGATGAAATAGTTGACTGTCAACCATTAACAGCCAACCGTCAATTGTCAACCGTCAACCGTCAACCGTCAACATTTACCGCGCTTGTCGGGAAGTAACCGCACGTTGCAACTGAGCTAAAGAGGTGTTGTATTGAATAATCGCATTGACCCGATTTCCTTCCTGTTGTGTCAGGTCATTTTCCGAGCGAATTACGTCAGTTTGAGTCCCAACTCCTGCTTGAAAACGCAAACGAGCTAAACGCAAAGCATCTCTAGCTTGTACTAAAGCGGCTTCTGCTGTTTGAATGTTTTGAAAATTTGACTGCAATTCAAAAAATGCTTGTTCAACCTCAAAGCGAATTGAGTCACGTCTTTGACTAAATTGAACTTCTGCGGCTGCAATATTAGCTTTTTGTGCAGCCGCATTTGCTCTTCTAGCTCCCCCATCGTACAAACTCAAACTGGCTGTGACGACTACTCTATAATCATCAGCAGCTCTTCTGGTGTCGTCAAACGTATCTCCCAGATTATAGCTACCGCTTAAAGCAATTTGTGGTCCCCCTTGGGCAAGTATTTGTCGTCGTTCTTGTTCGCTGATATTACGGTCTATCAGGTCTTGCTGTAATTCAGGACGATTTTTGAAGGCTAGGACAATACTTTGTTCCAGTGTTTGGTTCCAAAGACCTGCGACTCTTACAGGGTCTGCAGCAACAATATTAACTATTTGTGGCACGCTTAACAGACTTGCCAACTGGCGACCATTTGTCTGTTGCTGTGCCCTCGCTTGTGTCAACCTTGTTAGAGCTTGGGCCAAATTAACCTGAGAAGTCAGTACATCGAAGCGCGTACCCACACCCGCTCGTTCTAAAGCTTCTGCATCTCTCAAACTCGCTCGAGCATTTTCCACCGCAGAACCATTAATACGTACATTTTCATCTGCTTGTTGCAGTACATAGTATGCCCGGGTCACATTCAAGCGAACTTCCTCAGACTGACGTTCCACTTCTAATTCTTGTCTGCGTACACGCTCTTCAGATGCGCGAATTTGCGCTGTTCGTGAACCAGAAGTGAATAGAGTGTATCCCAATTCTAAACCCGCACTAAAATTTGTAGTGTCTGTTCTCGGTCTTGTATCACCTATTATGTTGGCAGCCCCTCCGCGGGCAAGAGAACTGCTAATACCAAGGGTAGGCAACAAAGAAGCTTGCGCGGCTCTCAAACTCGCTTGATTAGCTTCTAACACTAACAACGAGGATTGCAGTGTCTTATTGTTACGCCGTGCTAGTTCTATAACCTGTGCTAAAGTCAGGGGCTGAGTTCCCGTTATCTGGACTTCCTGGGGTGTAGTGGGAAACTGTAGAGGATTTGGGTTGGAATTCAAATAGTTAGGAAGTTCCGCTGGTGCTGGTGGACGTTGAACTTCACGAGGAGCTACAGGAACAGGATTTGCAGGTGTCGCAGCAGGTGCTGTTGGCGTTGGATTCGTTGGCGTTGGAGGTGTACGCTGTGCCAAAAATAGCACTTCCCGAATACTTGCTTGCTTGGTTATTTGCGTATTTGCTTGCGGACAATTGGGCAAACAAGAAGCATTCCCCGGTAACAATGTTGCAGCAGCAGCGTTTACTTTCCCAGAGATTTGGGAAAGAGTGGGTAATACGGTTACAGGCTTTTTCTCTTGTCCCGCTAACTCGTTTACAACTGCTGATTGAGTCTTTTTCTGCTCAACTGCAGGTGATGAGTTAGATGTAGAAATAACTACATTTCTCTGGCGTTTGAGAGTATTTATTAATTCACTTTGTTTTTGATAATTATTATTCTCGTAAATATTATTACCCTTATCTCCAGAAGGAGGTAAGTTCGGGTTTGCTCTAGAAGTTCTTAGTACATTGTTTAGCGTTGAGTTTAGTGTCGAATTAACAGAATTTGATGAACTAGGAGATACCTGTGCCAAAGATATACCTGTGTTGTTAATAACTGTAACTTTGATATCACTTGTAATTTGTGACTGTATTTGTGATTGTAATTCGGTCAAACTATCCAGAGCTGCTATACCCTTACTAATGGGTATAGTAGATTTTCGCTGCCAACGTAAATCCGTTGGTACATCAACAGCTAAGTTTTGACCGTAGGTATTACTACCATTTTCACTAACAACAGGTGTCTGTAAGCTTAATCTGACGGTCGTAGCTAAACCTGTTTGGGTGGTTAGTACTGCAGCCGTTACACCTGGCAAGAAACTATAAAATAAGTGTTGTCCTTTCACCGCGTCCCCTCACACACAACAATATAATAGCGGCAGAAAACCTGATTTTCTCCACAAACTATATCACGATGATAAGTTTAACAAAAAAATCTTTGCTTACATTTTAGTAATTATTTTAGGGTTTAGTTAAAGTTATGTTATGGTTCAGAACTGGGGCCATCCTGGAAACTCCTCACAATCCTAGACAATTCAGCTTTTTCATCAATACTCACACGGCTAGGAGCACCACTGATGATTCTTTCGTAATTTCGGAAAGAATCTTTAATGTCTGGTCCATCGGCAGTAATATTGTATTCGCGGATGCCTTTATCGTGCCAAGAACCACGCATTTTAAATACATTGATTGCTCTTGACATTTCTCCACGAATTTCTACGTATTGTAACATTAAAATGGTATCAGTAATTGTAGATATATGGGAATCAGTAATCGAATGAGAACCCATAAATTGGTCAGTGGTGTTGGTAAAAAAGCCTGTTATTTCTTCTTGCTTAGCGTAACCAGTAACACCAATAACGAACTGACGAAAAGCATTGTTGCTCACACCTCTGGCTAAAGCAGACAATGAATCTATTGCAATACGCGAGGGTTTAAAATGGGCAATTTGTGATTTAATTATTTGCAAGTGGTCTTCCAAACCAGTGGATTCTGGATAGGTACAAATAATTTTCAGCAATCCTTGACGCTCTAAATCCTCAAAATCAATACCCCAAGAAAAAGCGTTGCGAGACAATTGAGCGCGAGATTCTTCGTAAGCAAATAGTATCGACCGCTCCCCTTGTTTGCAACCAGTTTCCAAAAATGTACTGACCAGTAGCGTTTTACCAGTACCCGTCGCTCCGGTTGCTAAAATAATAGAATCTTTAAAAAAACCACCCCCACACATTTCATCTAAAGTTGCGACTCCAGATGAAACCCGCACGTTGGAAGACCTTTGCGTTAAGCGCATTGCTCCCAAGGGGAAAATATTAATTCCGTCATTAGTAATTGTGAAAGGATACTCACCTTTCATGTGAGTTGTACCGCGTAACTTGAGAATTTCTATAGTTCGACGTCGTCGTTCTCCTTCCAAAACATTTCGCACAATTACCACGTTATCGGAGACAAATTCTTCAACACCAAATGAAGCCACAGGCCCATATTCTTCGCTACGTTCAGTTGTAATTACGGTAGTTACATTTAATAATTTTAAACGTGCTACTAGACGGAAAATCTCCCGACGTACAACTCCCATCGCTTCATATTGTTGGAATACAGCCGTTACTGAGTCTATTGCTACTCTTTTCGCTTGATATTTACGAATTGCATATTGCAAACGTTCTATCAAGGCTGATAAATCAAAATTGCCAACAATATCTTGACCTTCTGGGTCAGGGGAAGCATCGAGAATAAATAATTTACCTTCGTCGATGAGTCGTTGTAAATCCCAACCAAAAATTCCCGCATTTTTAATTATGTCACTTGGTGATTCTTCAAAAGTAACAAATACCCCACGCTCCTCAAAGTAGGTGATACCATTGTAAAGAAACTGTAGCGAAAATAATGTTTTGCCAGTTCCAGAGGTACCACTTATTAAAGTTGTTCTACTTATCGGTATTCCGCCATGACTGATATCGTCAAACCCTTCTATCATGGTGCGGATTTTCTCCACACCCCCAACTGACGGTGTATTACTTTGCTCTGGCTGGTCGTTTAGATTCATTGCTTACTTTTTTACAATTGGGTTTTTCACCCAGTTTAATTATTTTTTAAGTTTGTTTTCATGTCTAATTATTTTACTCCTCAACCTGTTCATCTTCCTCACTTAATTCTTCGTACAGCAAATCCAATCCTATCAAGACTCGCTCTCTGTCCGATAAATCACCAATTATTTTTCGCACTGGTGGTGGCAAAATCTTGGATAATGTTGGTGTCGCCAAAATTTTGTCCTCTTCTGCTAACTGGGGATTTTCCAGAACATCTATCACTTTCAAAGCATAGACACCTTTAAACTCTTGTTCTAAAATGTTTTTCAGTGTTTTTAAGGCTCGTACCGAATTGTGTGTATTCCCCGCTACATAAAGCTTCAGGATGTAAGTTTTTTGAGGTTTGTTCATGCCACAGGAACTTTGATGGTTAAATTAAGTACAGTGATGCCCATCAAAGATTGACTTCACAAAGCGCCTGAAGCAAAGCTATTTGCTAATTGCACTTCGATAAACTTCGCATAAATGCGCCAGAATATCAATCAATGTAAGGCGATAATCCAGCAATATGTCATCATTCCGTCCTTCCAATTTTAGCTGTTTGGCAAATTCTGCTATGACCTCCATATGAATTTCTATTATTTTAGGCACTGGAATATTAGCATAAAAGGCAGTCTTGATAAATTTATCGATTTTTTCCTTTACTGTGGGGTCTGTAGTAAAGTAACTTATAATAATTTCTATGTATTGTAACTTTAACTGCCTTAACAATGACTTTTGTTCGTCTGGCGTCATCGGCTCAAAAGTATTAGAGTAGTCGTTTGTTATATTCACCTCAAGCAGTTTCACCTCTTTATTCCTTACTGAACAGTTTGTAAATAATTACATTTTCCTGTCTTAATTAATCCGAGGGGTCTGTTTCAGGATATATTTCAGAATTGATTTTCAAACATATATGTTTTTTTCTAATCATTTCGGTTATTTTTCTCAATGGTCATTGTTTGTTAGCGAGGTCAGTAGGAAATTGGAAAAAAGGTTTAAATTGTTTATGGAAAATGGGAATAGATAGTACCATAACAATAATGGGTATACTAATTTATTTTTATAACTTCATAATACTTTGTAGTCCTGTTTCAATTTATTTCAAAAAGCCGCTCTGGCGATTGGCTGTACTTTTGAAGAAAAAGTAACTTGAAATATATAAAAACTTTAACAAATATTATCTGTATAAAAATATTTGCTACCTAAGCGTAGATTCTGGCAATTAGGTATTGGTGCTTATCGGTTGAGAATTGAACTTAACGGAATCATCTACCAGGAACTAAGTCTGTAAATAAAGTAATCAGTGCAACAGTTAGTAAGCTGCATTATGCTATTGATTGATAGCAATGAGTAGTGCTGTCTATCGCAATTTTTTTTAATATATATTTCTATAATTTACTCCTTAATTAAGATACTTAAACGAAGTTAAAGCTTTATGACCTTGTAAATCATTATAATTCCTAAAGGTTCAAATGCGAGTATTTAGAGCCATAATTGTTGTAGCCATTTGGTATCAACGAGGATGATTTAGACCGCGAATGTAGTGTTAAAGATGCATCTACGGCTAAAGCTCCGCAGGCTAGATGCGCTGTAGATTAGTAAATTTGACGAGTTGCAGGTTTTTACCACAGAAGCCCTTGTTCATCAAAAAGATAATTTACGTCTAATTCAGACGGGAAACGTAGATTTTATAGAAGTTATTGCCCCCATTAACATCTAGTTGTTCAGATTTAGTCCCAGGGGGAACATTATCCACCAGCATTCCGTATCTGTTTTACCCAACAGATTAAAGGCTGCTCCTGAAAGAAGAATGACCCCATTACTTTATGTCAATGCTTAAGTCTCGCTTATCTGATTTTATTGTCAGCACCCCCAGTTGTCTAGAGACAGCTTCGCTAAAAATTGTGCTGGACATTTTCTTGCACCAACAGTGTGCGAGCGTAGTAATAGTAGACGAGCAGCAATGTCCAAAAGGTTTACTGTACTCTGCTCGTACCATCCCCCAGTTGCTTTCAACATCAAGTGGGGAGATTTATTCTTCATGGAATTTATACTTAGAGCAGCCTCTAAATGAATGGGGTCAAGGCTTAGTTGAACCAATACGAACACTCCCAGTTGGGACGAGTGTTGAAGAATTTCGCTTGTTTTTAGGTTCTATCGATAAACAAAACAATAATAATTTAAATTTTGCAGTTGTTGACACAGATGGCAAATATTTAGGTTTGGTGGATTGTTCGCGATTATTGCAAAGCTTCATGCAGTATCAAGCAAGTTCAGCAAAATCATCAAAAAGTAGCTCTAAAAAGAAGACGCAAGCAGAAGTCACTGTTGTAGAAGGTTCTCAAGAACAATTTACTAAATGCAAACCATTAGTACAATTATTAGAGCGGCTACCTTGGCCTTTGATGTTACAAACCGGAAGTGGTGAAGTCCTCAGCCACAACCCTGCATGGTGGGAACAACTAGGAACTCTAAAAGACCCTGATGGGGTACGTCATCAGGTAGAAACAATTCTGGCAACTACAAATTTGGCAACTACAAAGCCACAAAACAGCGAATACGAAACGAATGCAACAGTTGTCGATAGCCTCCTCTGCGATAATCGCTCAACATTTGATAATTTATCTTCAAGTTCTCAAACTGCAAAACGTCCCAGTGCTTCCAAAAGGGGAAAAGCAACAAAATTAGACACTCAAAATCCACAAAATCCACAACATCCTGTAGAGCAAGAGCCATTGACGGTTGTGTCAGCAAATTATTGCTTTTTAGATAGTCAGAGCGGTAATTGCACTTGCGTTGTAGAAGTGCAAAATGGTCAGGAACGAATTTGGCAATTTGCCAAAATTCCTTTAGACAGTCAAAACGAAGAAGTTAATATTATTTCCAACAATACTGCATCTAATACAAATAAATGTGACAACAAAGATTTATGGTTAGTATTAGCAACCGATGTAACTGAACAGCAACAATTATGTAAAGAATTAGCTGCAAAAAATGCCGATTTGATGCAACTCAATCGCTTAAAAGATGAATTTTTAGCCTGTATTAGTCACGAACTTAAGACCCCCTTAACTGCTGTTCTTGGTTTATCACGTCTACTTGTTGACCGACAATTAGGAGAACTCAACGAGCGTCAAGCGCGTTATGCCGGATTAATACATCAAAGCGGACGTCACTTGATGAGTGTGGTTAACGACATTTTGGATTTGACTCGCATGGAGACGGGACAAATGGAATTAACATTATCTCCAGTCAAAATTCGTCCCGTATGTGACCGTGCAATAGCAGAAGCAAAATTAATTCACACAGAAACCAAAAGGGTAAACGTTGCAACCCACAATAAAAGCGAAAATTCTCGTACGGAACATAAGTTAAATATAGAAATAGAACCAGGTTTAGAAGAAATAGTCGCGGATGATTTACGTTTGCGACAGATGCTAGTACACCTGTTGTCTAATGCTTTTAAATTCACCGAAACCGAAGGGGAAATAGGACTTCGGGTTAGTCATTGGGAAGGTTGGGTTGCCTTTACAATATGGGATACAGGTATAGGCATTCCCGAACACCAACAGCATTTAATCTTCCAAAAATTCCAACAGCTGGAAAATCCTCTAACTCGTCAGTATGAAGGTACTGGCTTGGGACTTGTGTTAACAAGAGCTTTGGCACGTTTGCACGGGGGTGATGTCAGCTTTTTATCAAGCGAACATAAAGGCAGTCAATTTACCCTGTTGCTTCCTCCCTGTCCACCACAAGAAACTGGGAGATTAGGACAAGAAGCACATGAAGAAAATAGTTCAAAATATACGCGAATTTCACAGAAAAGCAACAAAACTACTTCCTCCTCCCCCTCTCTCCCTCTCTCCTCCTCTGCTTCTGCTATCCCGAATTCCAGCCATCGCTTAGTATTAGTAGTCGAAGCAGTAGCTAGATACATCGAAGACTTGACCGAGCATTTAACTGGATTGGGTTACCGGGTGGTAATTGCGCGTTCAGGCTGTGAAGCGGTGGAAAAAGCTCGACGATTACAACCTAAAGCCATATTTCTCAACCCCTTATTACCATTGTTATCGGGTTGGGACGTGCTGACTTTATTAAAATCAGACGCTTCTTGTCGTCACATTCCAGTAGTGATAACAGCAACAGCAGCTGAAAAACAACAAGCCTTTAGTAATCGTGCCGATGGTTTTATCCCCCTACCAGTACAACATCAAACCCTTGTACCACTGTTGGAAAATTTATGCACTACAACCGAAACCGGACAAAGTTCTAAAACCCATAATGAAAGGATTCAGCGTCAAAATCCCCTAAGAATATTGAGAATAGTTAATCCTTTACTAGAAACTTTTCGCTCATATCATTTGCTTAGAGACCATAGAGTAGTAGAAGTTGATAATTTAGAACAGGCAGACTTACTAGCGCGAGTTTGGCAATTTGATGTACTGTTACTTGACCCAGAAGTCAAAGCCAGTTCAAATTATCTGAAAAAACTCAGTCAACAACGTCGTCTAGCATCTATACCATTAGTGACTTGCGATGTAGAGACTACCCAATCAGCATCTCAAGTACCAGGATTAACAGTGTTTCCTTGTTTAACACCGGTAACTGTAGAGGAAGGCAAAGGTTCGGGTGACAAAGACGCTTTGCTCTCAGTCCTGCAAATTGCAGCAGGTATGTGTTGTCCCCCCAGCATCCTAGTTGTAGATTTAGCAATACTGCCAGATTTACCAGGAACTAAACGCACAAATACTCAAAAAGACGTAGTAGAAACATCTCTTGTTACCAGTAGTTTTACAGAAAACAAAAATGCTGGATTTACCCAAGGTAGAAAACCTCAAAGCATAGCAAGAGGTTCAGAATGGTTTCAAGCATTGCTGCAATATTTACAAACAGCAGGTTTAAAAGCAGCAATGCCTCGCACCTGGACAGAAATGCTACAACAAATTCGCCATCAAAGCGTAGACCTGATACTAATTTGTTTAGAAGAATCCCAGGTCGAAGAGCAAGTCTTAGCAGCACTAACAAAATTGGGAGAATTACCATTTGAATTACCACCAATTTTGGTACTGGAGCAGCCAAGCAACTCCCAAACCCATATCGTCAAGCGAAAAACCACATTGGAATCAGTGCAAAAAGTTGTTCATACCTACGCAACCGAAGTTTTGCCACGTTCTATATCAATGGAAGAATTGTTAAATCATATCAACTATGCTCTTCCGAAAATTTGAGGAAGTGGGGAACAATTCGCAATTCGCAATTCGCAATTCGCAATTCCCCACTCCCCACTCCCCACTCCCCACTCCCCACTCCCCACTCCCTACTCCCAATCCCCATTAATTTTTCAGCGGTAATCTCACCAGTTGGTAAGCTCCTTTGATGCCTAAATTTTCATATTTGGGTCGTTGTAAGCTCAGTTGTTTTATTTCTGCTGGGAAAGACAAAACTAATGCTGAAGCAGGTTGTACTTTTTTGTCAATTTGGCTCTGAATGTAAGGTTTCGCAGTTTCCACTGACCGTTGGTAATTTACAACATCTTGAGTGTAAAAAGTAACACTTGGTTTTTTGAATCCAACCATAATTAATTCTTCCCCTGGTTTTCGTTGTTCCCGCGCTATAGCAGACAATTGTCTCAGGGGTAACTGACGTTCCTGGTCCATTAATAGATAAGTTGGCATGAAAGTGATGACGATGAGGATTACAAGCGTCAGTAAATTTACGTCAATTAGTAAGTGCCAACGACGACGACGTAGTAATAGAATCGCCATAATTACGGCTCCTACCAGGAAAATCACAGCCCCAGCTTCAGTTAAATACGACTGGTCTAGTTTTGCTGCGAAATTAGGTGAGGCTTCGTCTGGACCCAAAAGCTTGGGTAAGTATAAAATAGTTATAGCCAGTGCTGAAAAGAACATTACATTCGCCCAGCCAGTCCAGTATAAGAGGGGAGTTCGGAGTGGGGAGTGGGGAGTGGGAAGTGGGGAGTGGGGAGTGGGAAGTGAGGATGAAGATAATTGCGAATTGGGAATTGCGTATTGCGAATTGGAAAAAGTGGCTGTGTTATGGAAAAATAGGGCTACTAAAATAGCTGCTGCAGGCATTAGAGGTAAAACGTAGCTGGGGAGTTTGGTGACAGATATGGTGAAAAACGTGAAAATAGCAGTAAACCAAATAAATGCAAATAAACCTAGTTGTTGCCAACGTTGTTGAGAACGCCAATGATTTCGCTGCCAAAATTTTAGAGATACCATTGCAGTTGGCAAATATATAGAGTACGGAGCGAATAATGCTAGTACAACTAAAAAGTAAAAATACCAAGGTGCTGAGTGACCGTTGACAACTTCTGTAAAGCGCTCAAAGTTGTGGTAGCCAAAAAATGAGTTAATAAAAGCTTCACCATTTCTGAGAGTCACTAATACATACCAGGGTACTGATATTGCTAAAACAATAAAAGCACCTAAAATAGGACGCATTTCCCGCAAAACTTCTCGCCAATTACCTAGATAAAAAACAAATGAAAGGATAATTAAACCCGGTAAAACAATTCCTACTGGGCCTTTTGTGAGAATTCCAGCACCCATTAGTATGTAACTCGCTACATACCATTTGGTTTGTACTTTTGCTTTCTCTGGCTGCGCGTAAGCCATAAAAAAGCATAACAGTGATAATGCGATACAACCTGTAAGCAACATATCGGAAACACCTGTTCTCCCCCAAACAATCATTTCCGGGCTTAGTCCTATTAGACCAGTTGCCAAAGCTGCGGTTAGCCAACGTCGAGTTGGACGAGAGACATTTTCTAAGTAGTCTTGTTTTTTTAGATGCCAGGATACGGTGTAAAAAGCTAAACCCATTATAGCAATAGCCGCAAGCGCAGAAGGGAGACGCACTGCTGACTCGTTTACCCCAACAATTTTATACGCAATTGCCTGACACCAGTAAATAAGAGCGGGTTTGTCAAAGCGAGTTTCACCGTTAAAGTAAGGGGTAATCCAATCACCTGTAACAAGCATTTGTCGTGATGCTTCTGCAAATAAAGGCTCGGTCTCATCTACCAACCCAACAGCACCCAAATTCCACAAAAAGGCTATCCATCCAACGACGAATACCCATAAACTCGCAAAAATCACAGCAAGGGCTGGACGTTTTTCTATATTGTTTACCCAATCGTCAAAAGCACGATTATTCATAAATTTTTGACTGTAGAACCAATAGTCAATAGTTAATATTTAACTGCAATTAGTCAATAGTCGTTCGCTACCTCACTTTAGTTGCTTGAACGAACAACCTAAACCGGACGTTTTCTCCTAGGGTGGCAATACTGCTCCGGTTTTGCTCAAATAAGGCAAATACGTAGGTTGGGTTGAGGCACGTATGCCGAAGCGGCACGCTGCGCGAACGCGAAGCGTCTCGAAGAGATAACCCAACATTTGCGGACTTTGTTGGGTTTAGCGCTCCGCTCCACTTCGTGAACGCGCCAGCGTCCGATAGCCGGATACGCAAAGCCATGACGAAGCGTCACGCTGCGCGAACAACCCAACCTATAAAATCTCAAAACCTTCGCAGTATTGCCTAGGGTGGGACGCAAAACCCAGCATTGCCATAGCAATAGCAAGGAATACAGCGTTTTGCAACACTGATTTCTTAGTATTCATATTTTTTACAAAAATTACAAATATTTATTTTTTCTGAGGTCGAACAAATAGTAACTTATTCTCTGAGGAGAATGTTATATTTATTACAATTTATTTAATCTAACGTTTTCCCCTATATTTATAATATAGTCTTATACTTTTTGAGTGTAAGTTATCAGTATCATTTGTAATGCAAAATACACGTATTGTCAATTTATTAGACACCATTGGCAGAAGTTTAGGGCAATGGTTTTTCAATCCTTGGCGGCGTTTTTCGTTACTATTAATTAGTTGGTTATTTGGTATTTTTTTAGGAACAGCAGTTTCCACCACAGCAGGACAAAAAGCCGAACTAGACATAGTTATAGCTGCATTTTTAGTTTTTATCGGAGAAATAGGTAGTTGGATATTTTATAGTCGTAGTTTACAAAAACGGCGAGTACTTTGGGCTGAATGTCTCAACTTGCTAAAAATAGGTTTTACCTACAGTTTGTTTATTGAAGCATTTAAACTGGGGAGTTAGGGAATGGGAATGGGAATGGGAGTGGGGAGTGGGGAGTGGGGAGTGGGGAAATTCGCAATTACCAATTACCAATTACCAATTACCAATTACCAATTACCAATTACCAATTACCAATTACCAATTACCAATTACCAATTACCAATTATCAAATGACAATACACAAATTATTAGCGGAGAAAATTGCTTCGCTTCGCCAAAAATTGAGACGTCCTATTATACAAGGTATTCTCGGAGGGCAAGGTACGGGCAAAAGTACTATATGTAATACTCTTTCTCTACTTCTCCAAGACATGGGATACCGTACTTTTACTTTATCAATAGATGATTTATATAAAACTTATACAGAACGGCAGCAATTAAGAGAAGAAGACCCACGTTTGATTTGGCGCGGTCCACCAGGAACTCATGATATAGATTTAGCATTAATTGTGTTAGAGCAGGTTCGTCAACATCAAAGTCCTGTATCTCTTCCGCGTTTTGATAAATCGCTACATGGTGGTGCGGGTGATAGAACAAACCCAGAAATAGTTGAAAACGTAGATATACTTTTATTTGAAGGCTGGTTTGTTGGTGTGCGTCCTATTGAGCCAAGTGTATTTGATATAGCAGCGCCACCAATCATTACGGATGCGGACAGAATTTTTGCTCGTGATATGAATAATAAACTAGGAGATTATTTACCACTTTGGGAACGGCTAGACAGTTTATTTTTATTACATCCAATTGATTATCGTCTTTCTTTAGAATGGCGAAAACAAGCAGAAAGACAAATGATTGCTTCCGGGAAGTCAGGAATGTCTGACAAAGAAATTGAAGAATTTGTTTATTATTTTTGGCGTTCTTTGCACCCAGAACTATTTATTGAACCTTTAGCAAAATCTCCTACCTCTGTTGATTTTGTGATTGAAATAAATGCCGACCATTCTCTGTCGTGAAAAAAGATAAGCAGTGCGAGCATCTTGCTCGCTTTTTTTAGAGTAGTGCGAGCATCTTGCTCGCTTTTTTTTACAGCAGTGCGAGCATCTTGCTCGCTTTTTTTAGAGTAGTGCGAGCATCTTGCTCGCTTTTTTTTACAGTAGTGCGAGCATCTTGCTCGCTTTTTTTTACAGTAGTGCGAGCATCTTGCTCGCTTTTTTTTACAGTAGTGCGAGCATCTTGCTCGCTTTTTTTTACAGTAGTGCGAGCATCTTGCTCGCTTTTTTCTACAGTATCGGGCTAGAAGCCCGCACTACAAAAATGTACTTTTTAACATTTGAGACGCTCCAATTACCAATTACCAATTAACTTAAGTAATTCATAAAAAGGTTCCCAGTTATCTTTCACTGCTATTGGTTCCCAAATTGATTCAATTACAGGTCTAACTATTACTGTTTGCGGATTATAGTGATTCAATGTTTTGGCTATCTTTTCGATAGCATCTGTTGGGAAACTAGCCAAAATTCGATGATAGCTTCCCGACCAATTTACAAATAAATCTGAAACTCGTAAGGCTTGTCCTATTTCTGATTCTCCCAAAATATAACTAGCATCATCTCGCCATTTAGACGAAAAAGTACGAGCAATATCGGCGAAAAAGTCGTGGTAACTAACTGGATATGTCTTTAAAAAATCAATAGTTGCTTTGAGTATTTCTGTTGCTTGTTCTTCTCCTAATTCTTTCAACAGTAAATCTTCAAAACCTAATTTTTTTAACATCAAACTTCGATATTCAGTTACATAATACTCATCAAATTTTTTTCTTCCTGTTTCCATATCTGCCCGGTCTATAATTTGAGACAGCGGTTGTTGAAGCATTTCTAAATTTAAATCGCAAATACTTGGTTGGCTGCCGTAACTGTAACGTCCGTAGTAATCAAAATAAGCTGCTATAAATTGTGGGTCATAACTGGGAATAAATGCATAGGGACCGTAATCAAAACTTTCTCCCGTAATTGACATATTATCGGTGTTTAATACTGCATGACAAAAACCCGCAGCCATCCATTGTCCTGCTAATTCGGCTACTCTTTGTACTAATTCCGCGTAGAACCGAGCATATTTTTCTTTTTCGTCAGGGATACTATTTAAGTCAGAGTAATATTGCTCAATTACATGGTCTAATAATATTTTTGTTAAATCTGGACGCTTAAAATAATATAGCCGCTCAAAAGTACCAAAGCGAATATGGGATTTATTCATCCGTACCATTACGCAGGAACGTGTAGGAGAAGGCTCATCTCCTCGCCACAGTGATAAACCTGTTTCAATCATGGTCAAACAGCGGGAAGTTCGTACTCCCATTCTGTGTAACATTTCCGCTGCTAAAACTTCTCGTACGCCGCCTTTTAAAGTTAACATCCCATCTCCACCACGGGAGTAAGGTGTTCTACCAGAGCCTTTTGTACCGAAATCATAAAGTTCACCGTCTTGACCACGTACTTGTCCGTAGAGAAAACCTCTACCATCCCCTAAATTGGGGTTATATTCACCAAATTGGTAGCCGTGGTAGCGCAATGCTAATAAGGGCTTGCGTTGTTCAAATTTACCAAAAGCTTGAGTAAAATCCTCGTTTGTAACTGCTGATGGTTCTAGTCCAAAACGTGGCAGAAGTGCATCATTACGCCAGCGGAGTATATGTAGAGGAAACTCTGCTGCTGCTACTTCGTCGTAGTAATCGTCTCCCAAGGATTCTAAAGCGGGTTCGTAGTTGAGGGAGAGAAAGGGATTGTTGGATGTCGCCGCTGGAGTCATTAGTAACAAAAATTAATATTTTCTTTACTAAAATAGTAACTCCGAACGAGGGTAAGTTACGCTGTGGAATTTACTAAAGTAAATAAAATCCCTCAAATCATTGAGTAGCCAGTTTTCGTTATTGGGCTGCTTTTTTTTTAATAACCGGGCGGGCAAGGATGCCCACCCCACAATATATATCTCACAATATACAGGGTGATGTTATCTTGCTGATAGGATTGCTTCCATTCGTTGGCGTGAGCTTTTGATGATTGATTGAATTCTGGCACGTTGCTGTGGTGTGAGTCTGATGGATTTAATTGCTGTAAATATTTTTTGGCGAGAGTTTAATGATTGCACTATTTTAGAACGTTGTGCTTGTGTTAATACCCCTTCAAGCTGTCTGAGTGCATCATTACGAATGGCGTATAATTCTTGACGTTCTTGGGGGGAAAGTTGTTTAATTTCTCTTTCAACAATACGTGGTAGTGCGTATCCAATAGCTTGTGCGATTATTGGCATTAATATGGCAGAAGGAATTCCAGCTTGTGCTACCTGGGGAGTTCCAGATAAGGTGACAGTAATAATAACAGTTGAGAGAAATGCAGAGAGCCGCTTTGTATATTTAATACGCATATCTAAAAAACTTGGAGATTCTTATCGATTTTGCATTTTGCTTTTAGATTAGTCAAGTGTTTGTTGACGGTTGACGGTTGACTGTTGATGGTTGACTGTTAAATCAAAATCAAAAACTCAAAACTAAAAACTCCTAATTAAACTTGTTAAAATATGGTCTTCCCATTTGCCGTTAATCATTAAATAATCTCTGGCATATCCTTCGACTACAAAACCTAGTTTTTTTAACAATTTTCCGCTACGCTGATTATGGGGCATGTAGTTTGCCATTACGCGATGCATGTTTAGTTCTTGAAATACATAGTCAGTAGCGGCTTTTAAAGCTTCGGTCATATAACCTTTGCCTTGTTCTTCTTCTGCTACGCTATATCCAACTGTGCAATATTGTGCTGCTCCCCTGACAAAATTACGGAAATTTATTGTTCCTATAATTCTTCTGGAATTACTTTGAGGGAAAAGAAATAACTTTAATGATTTGTCATTAAAAAATTCATAAACATCTATTTGTATTTGGTTTTGCCAATACTCTTGCGTAAAAAATTCTTCGTACCAAACAGGATAGAAAGGTGTGAGATAAACTCTGTTTTCTGTATAGAATCTTACTACCTCTGGTATGTCTCCCTGTGTTGCCATCCGTAAAAATAAACGTTTGCTGCTAATTAAGGGTAGCTCCTCCAGCATAGAACCGCTTTGCATATGCGCTCACACAAATAAAATGAGTAGGAATACCCATTCTATGCCTTAACACCTATTTGTTCTGCAATTTGTTCTGCATATCGCCAAAATAGCTTAAATTCGGCACTTTTTAGAGTTTGAAATTTTTCTCATTTTAAAGGCTGCTGGGTCAAAGTTTTTGCTAAACAGAGTTTGGTCACTGTAACAGGAATTTTTCAGACTAGCATTTTCCAGGTTCGCACCGCGTAAGTCAACACCACGCAAATCGGCTTTGTCAAGATTAGCACCTTGTAGGTTCGTAAACTTTAAGTCCATGTCTTGTAATTTGACTCCAGCTAAATTTGCTCCAAACAGTAACGCTGTTGTTTTGTTTGATGATATTTTGAGCAAATTTGCGTCGCGCAAAAACATGATTACATAGCGTTTTTTTCCTGGGTCTAGCTCTTGTAATGTAGCTTGAGTCATGGAACGCATAAAAGCAAATTTTTCTTTAAAATTATTACCATTATTTTCATAAATGGTTTTTGCCATCGTTTTTAAATAGTCTGATAAAATACCGTGGCTTTGATAATTACTGTTGAGTTCGATATTAGCTGTTATTTTTTTTAGCTGATACGTTCCTTGGCTTAATGAGTTATTAATATTAGTTAATATGAGCATGAAAATCATTGATGCTGTAATTATGGCTACAGTTATAGGCTTAAGTTTTTCTTTAGGGATATTAATAGAGCGAAAAAATGATTTTAACACCTCAACTTTTTGTGTTGTGGCGCTTCCCAAATTGGTTGATTTCACTGGAGCCGGTGTTGGCTGTCGTTTTATAATTTCTTGTGACTGTTTATTCATTGGTGAAATCAATTTCAGGAACAAATGTGATGTATTTTACAGAAGAAATAACTATGCTTACTCTTGATAAATTTAGCAGCAATTCGACTTAATTTATCATTTTATTTGTATCAAGGCTAGGATTTTTCAAGAGAGAATTTATACTTATTATTTTCACTTTATATATGACTGTCATTGCTCCCCTCTGTCATTGCGAGGAGGAACGACGAAGCAATCCCTTTTCCCTGTCATTGCTCCCCTCTGTCATTGCGAGGAGGAACGACGAAGCAATCCCTCCCTCCGCAACTAAAGCGTGTAACACTTATCCCTTCGAGTTACTAATTATCATTGCCAAAAAGAACGAAGCTATGAAAGAAAGGTTCACGGGGAAAAGGGGGTTGCTTCGTCGTTCCTCCTCGCAATGACAGAGGGGAGCAATGCAATGACAGAGGGGAGGGGGGTTGCTTCGTCGTTCCTCCTCGCAATGACAGAGGGGAGCAATGACAGAAGGGGACATGGCAGAAAATTCAAATAACTTTAAGCAAGATTTTTTGTTTGGGATGATATATATCAAGAAAGTCGTCTCAAGGAAGTGTAATGTCTGTGGGAATACGTTACGATTGGCAGCAATCAGAAATCAGGGCGATATATGATGCTCCTTTTTTGGAGCTAGTTTATCGAGCAGCGAGTGTGCATCGTCAGTATCACGACCCGAAACAAATTCAAGTTTGTAAGCTGATTTCAATTAAGACGGGAGCTTGTCCTGAGGACTGCGGTTATTGTGCTCAGTCTTCTCGCTACAAAACTGAGGTTAAACCAGAAGCGCTTTTGGATAAGGATACTGTGGTTGGTATTGCGCGACAAGCTAAAGTTAGTGGTGTGAGTCGCGTTTGTATGGGTGCTGCGTGGAGAGAAGTTCGGGATAATTCTCAGTTTGACCAAGTTCTGGATATGGTTAAGGAGGTTACGTCTCTTGGTTTGGAGGTGTGCTGTACTTTGGGAATGTTGAACCAAAACCAAGCTGAGCGGTTAGAGGCTGCGGGACTTTATGCTTACAACCATAATTTGGATACTTCGCAGGAGTATTACAGCACTATCATTACTACCCGTACCTATGATGACCGTTTGAATACTATTAATAATGTACGTCAGACAAATGTCACGGTTTGTTCTGGGGGGATACTTGGTTTGGGGGAAACTGCGGAAGACCGGGTATCGATGTTACATACTTTGTCCAATTTACATCCTCATCCAGAGTCTGTACCGATTAATATTCTTTCTAAGGTCAAGGGTACACCTTTGGAAAATCAAGAGGATGTGCCTGTTTGGGATGTTATTAGGATGATAGCGACTGCACGTATTATTATGCCTGCTTCTGATGTGCGATTGAGTGCGGGGAGGGCTAAGCTTTCTCAGGTGGAACAGGCTTTATGTTTTTTGGTGGGAGCTAATTCGATTTTTTCTAGCGATGATGGGCATATGTTGACGGTTACGACTCCTTGTCCGGAGTATGATGCTGACCAACAAATGATGAGTTTGCTTGGGTTGGAACCTCGCGCTCCTTTTGTGAAGCAAGATTTGGTGAAGGATAAGGCTTTGGTTTGAGAGGCTTTTAAATAGAAAAATACCCCAATCATTTCTTGTGGGATGGTTTTCCAGCCTGTCAATCTGTCAATATCTTGCGTGGGAAAGGATGTCAATATTTATCAATACTTTGCAATACCTTGGGCGGGCAAGGATGTCAATATCTATCAATACCTTGGGCGGGCAAGGATGCCCACCCCACAAGATTGGGGAATCTATTTGTTGGAAGTCTCTACATTGGCAGGGAAGAGAGCAGCTTTATATCAAATCTTAGAAGGGGTTATAAATAAAATATTAAGCTTGATTCGTCCCATAAGCCAGGGAATAAATTCCCTGTCTTAAAGCTAAAGTCCTCTAAAAGAGGACTAATACAGCAGTTTGCAAGTAAATGAGGTACATCGGTTGAATATTAAACTCTTGTGGGGTGGGCATCCTTGCCCGCCCGGTTGTATTTAACCAACTTTAAATTTGCTGTAATAAGTTTTGTAGGGCTTAATATTTATTTTAAAATACCCTCTTAAATAATAAAATATGGCGTTCAGAGATGAAATCACACCCGAACAGGAGTTATTAATACCAAGTTACAGAAATACTTGGCAACAGCTAGCACTTTCGACAGATAGAATTAACCATGAAAAAGCTACGGAGGCTATTCAAGCTGTATATGAATTAATTCAGCTACCGAAGCCTGAAATTATTTTTTTCGAGAGTCCATATGTTGCAGCAAAAGCAGCTGAGCCATTATATAAAAGCCCTTACTTTAAGAAAAGTGGTTTAGTGTACGCGACAAAACTAATGCTGCAGTTACACAAGAAATTTTATGCTGAAAACGAAAAAGCTATTGGTCATTGGGATGGATGGGTAGAGTCTCAGTTAATGTTAAATGAAAGTTGTGAGATAGATACTAATTTGTCAGCCAGCTTAAAAAATCGCTTTACACAAGGTTTTTCAAAAAAGTTTCAAACCTGTCAGCGTCATGTTTTTTGGCTATTTCCACTTAGTAAATATATTCATCGAGGTGCTTTTTTTGATTTTCATTTTTCCGTTGCCAAGAATACATTGTTTCGACCTCATGATGAATTAGCGTGGGAGGTATTCAGAAAACTGGTTCAATCTTGTGGGTGGATAATTCCTTTTCAAGACACATGTTATGTCAGCGAACGTCCAACTAAATTGATTGGAAGGGTACGGAAATATATGATGCAGCTAAGTATGGAAATGTTAGGCTAATCAACCGATTAGTGGCTGAGGGGATTGATATTAACCAGACAGACCCTGAGGATGGTTTAACACCACTAATGAAAGCAGTTCTTAACTCAAAACCCTGGGTGATGCGAGCTTTAATTAGAGCGGGGGCAAATGTGAATATGAAAACCACGGATGGAAAAACTGCTTTAGACTTTTGCGAGTTCGCAAGACTAAGACATCCTGTTATAAAAAAATATTACTAAAATCTGGCGCTAATCAAGATGATTTTTATTCATTTTAATATGTAGAGAGGTTACATGTAACGTCTCTACGCAACATGTAACGTCCCCACAGCATATTGATTTTTTGTTCGCTGTACTGATGACTAAATTAACTTAATCGCACGTAAACCGAACAGCAAACCTACCGCAATACCGAAAAACAGACCCAAGAAGAGGATATAAGATATTACAGCCATTTACGTTTCTCCATAAAAGTTCATTATTTATATTGTATGGGTTGAGGGGTGATTGTTGACTGTTAACGGTTGACTGCTGACTGCTGACTGTTGAAGGTTGGCTGCTGAAATTTCAACTACTCCCATTCCTCAACGTGCAGTAACATTATTTTTATAGATGCTGCTTGGTAAATAGTGAACCGTCAACAGTCAACAGCCAACAGTCAACAGTCAACAGTCAACAGTCAACCGCTAACCATCATGACTTCCGTAATCAAGGTCAATCTACCACAACAGTCTTACGAAATTGCGATCGCCTCTGGTGGTTTGGATAAACTTGGCGAATATATGGCGAGTTTGAAACTAGGCACAAAAGTACTTGTGGTTTCTAATCCGACTGTTTTTCAGCACTATGGTGAAGAAGCTCTTAATTCTATTAAGTCTGCTGGTTTTGACGTTACTACCTGCATTCTACCTGACGGGGAGAGCTACAAAAATCTGGAATCAATTGAAAAAATATACAATGCGGCTCTGGAAAATCGCTTAGAACGCTCTTCGACAATGGTGGCTTTGGGTGGTGGTGTAATTGGTGATATGACTGGTTTTGCGGCTGCGACCTGGTTACGGGGAATAAATTTTGTGCAAGTCCCCACTACTCTTTTGGCAATGGTGGATTCGTCAATTGGTGGTAAAACTGGGGTAAATCATCCCAAAGGCAAAAATTTGATTGGGGCTTTTTATCAACCACAATTTGTATTAATTGACCCCGAAGTTCTACAAACTCTACCTGTAAGAGAGTTTCGTGCAGGAATGGCTGAGGTGATTAAATATGGTGTGATTTGGGATGCGAAATTCTTTGCTGAAATGGAAGCGAGTCCACGTTTGGATGAAATGAATTGCATTAGTCCAGAATTATTAAACACTATATTAATGAGTTCTTGTCAAGCAAAAGCGGATGTAGTTGGCAAGGATGAAAGAGAAGCGGGACTGCGTGCGATTTTAAATTACGGACATACTATCGGCCATGCGGTGGAAAGCTTGACGGGTTATACCCAAGTAATTCACGGGGAAGCTGTGGGTATTGGGATGGTAGCTGCTGGACATATTGCAGCAGAGTTGAGAATGTGGACTCTTGAAGACACTCAACGGCAAAATGCGCTGATTGCGAAAACTGGTTTACCAACAAAGTTACCAAATGGTTTGAATATTGAGGCAATTATTGATTCTTTGCAGCTAGATAAAAAGGTGAAAGCGGGTAAAGTTAGGTTTGTTTTACCGACGCAGATGGGAGTAGTTACTGTGACTGACCAGGTGTCGGGGGATGCGATTAGAAAAGTTTTGCAAGCGATGGGGAATTAGTGCTTTATTACGAAAAGTGCCTAGGCTTTACGACGAACTATTAAGAGAGCTTCAAAACGAAGGATTAATATGAAGACCAAGCCTTTTAGCGAATTGCGAAAGCAAATGACACCGGAACGGAGAGCAAAAAATAAGGCTCGCGCTCAGCTCATGTTACTTCATCTTACACTTACGGAATTACAACAATCTTTAGGGCTTTCGCAGGATGATTTCGTAAAAGACTTCAGCGCTTTTGAGTCCATCCTTTCCGAGTTGGAAAACCAAGGAGATATTAATGTTTCCGACCTTGAATGTTATATCAAAGCTCTTGGTGGAAGTTTGAAACTGGTAGGTAGCCAATTTTCCTGATAAAGACGAAGAAGTTGTTTTGGCTAAATTTTAGTGATAGCTGATTATCTTAAAATTTTTTTACAGTTTTCATAACATAAATATCTATTATTATCAACTAATCAGTTCTGTTTGAGGTTGGCTTCGCCACAATTTTTTTACCCTTGGCTATAAATGGGGCTATCTGCTTTCTTATCACTTCACTCATAGTGGTGCTGTTAGCCATGCACCAAGCGTCAAAAGCAGCCTTATCCTCTGGATCAACAACTATTTGTATGAAATCTCTTGGGCGGTCTAGTTTTTTCCGAGGCACTTTTTTTCCTCAATTCTACTTCCAATATATCATGATAATTATTTGGATATAATTCACTATACCTTCTTTTTATATCATGATATAAATCATGATAAAATTGGCTGCGTGGGGGAAACGTAATCTCTCACAGTGAACCAACAAAATAAGGAGGTGATAAAAATGTCCGAGAATGGTAATGGCAAAGGTCGTCGCAGTTTATTCGACCCCGTGATTGTATTTATTCGTCTTTTTCAAAATGTTTGGATAAGACAAAACCGAGTATCGGGTTCGACTGATCTGGTTGACGGTGACACAGTTTCCAAGGAACTGGAGGATAGGCTAGACCCCCCAGAGTTCCCGGACACTGATAGCTAAATGAAGTTTTCTTGCTTACATCGTCCCTAGTGTGCAAACTGGGGACTTTCCTCTATTTTACAAAATAACTATGAGTAACGATTCGTTTATTCGCCCTCTTTACTACGTACCAATTGAACGCAAAAGCGATAGGTGGCGTTTTTTGCATGGTGAGATATTTTGGAATCCTTTAAATTTGCCAATACCTCAAAGTGTCGAAGTTTTACTTTGGTTTTTTAGCACATCAATGAGAGAGGTTGTCGAACACCTGCACTCAATCAATGATGCTGCTCCGGGTTACTACTTGGCAAACGTTTTGGAGAAAAAATACTACTACTGTGGTACAGAGTGGGATGACATTAAAACCAAATTGATGGATTTAGGAATCGGTAAACCTGAACCAAACCTTATGTAACGCTAACTTGAGAATACGAAATTGAATTTGACCGCTTTGAGTCGGTCTTTTCTGTCAACCGTCTCATCTGGGACGGCTTTTTATATAAACAGTGAGGTAGACATTGTCAGAATTTTTGATTCATTTTATATTTTCCTTACTAAAAAGATTGAACTTTTGACAATTTTGTATAAAGCTTTATTCTCTTTTGATTGTCAATTTTTTACTCTAGGAGGATGTAATTATTTTTTTATACCGTTTCACTGTATAATCAAATACTAGTAAGATATTTATCGTACTCAATGTAATTTATTAAACATATTATTAATTTTACTAAATAATTTACAGACAGCATATTTGTCATTGCTAACCCCTAAATAAGTTAATTAGCACAAATAAACAAAATTATGTCACGAAATGTAAATTGATTAAAAAACTATAGTTTACCTATTTTTGCTGTTTACAAAACTAAACATATATTGTTTCTCTTGTGCGGAACTACTAAATAAATTATTTAACATGGACATGACACTTGAAGAAGCTTGTGCGATTTTGGATGCGATGATTGAACCAGCACGCTTGAACGACATTCAAGAACTAGTATTTCAAAAATGCTGGCTTGGTTATACTTATCAAGAAATAGCCTCAGCAGCAGGTTATGATGAAGTATACATAAGGTCTGTTGGAAGCTCTATATGGAGGCTTCTTACTCAAAAATTGGGAGAGAAAGTTACAAAAGCGAACATCAAATCTGTTTTACGACGGCACTCACAAAAAAGAAGGCTATTAGTTGTCAACTTTCGCGACACCCAGATGTAGAGCAAAAGACCAATAGCTTTATGAGATGGTAGAAATATACTAAAAACTATTTATCACGAAATTTTTTACTTAGATGAAAGCGAGTCCGTGTTTGGATGAAATGGATTGCATGAGTCTGGAATTATTTAATACTAGAATATATCTGGGTTTATACGGTGAGGTTTAAGATGTCAGGGGGAGGCATTATTAGAATAAAGGTGGATTAACAGTAAGCCGAGCCAAATATCAAAAAATTGGGAAGAAGGATATATGACTGCACAACTTCCATTTACAACAGAGATTAATCCGATGGTGGTGCAATTTCATCCTGTTGTGTCGCTGACTGATGACCAATTTTATGATTTTTGTCAGCTTAATAAAAATTTCCGTATCGAACGCAACGCAACAGGAGAAGTTATATTTATGCCTCCCACGGGTTCAGAAACCGACCAGCGAAATTTTGATTTAATCGTGGAATTAGGTATATGGGTAAAGCAAGATAATACAGGGGTGGGGTTTGGTTCAAGCGGTGGGTTTACATTATCGAATGGTGCGGTACGCTCTCCTGATGCAGCATGGATAAAAAAGACACGTTGGGAAGCACTTCCCCCAGAGCAACGTAAAAAATTCGCCCCTATCTGTCCAGAATTTGTGATTGAATTGCGTTCTGACTCAGATGTGTTGAAGACTTTAAAAACCAAAATGGAAGAGTATATAGAAAATGGTACTTTATTAGGCTGGCTGATTGATAGAGTTAACCGCAAAGTTTATATTTACCGTCCCAACACTGCTGTAGAAGAGTTAAATAACCCTACTACATTAAGTGGGGAAGATATTTTACCTGGGTTTGTATTAAAGTTAAGCGTAGTTTGGTAAATATAGGGTTAGAAGCTGTAACTTAATTATTGGACAAAGTTGCCCAAAGTTTACTGTTTGTCCAAACATTTGAGGAGATGGTCACATTTCAATTGGTTTGGGGCTTGTATTAAGATTTTCCGAAAATGGCATACACAAAGCATAAAATAATAGTATACTATTTTTTGTACTATATTGATATTCCTAATCCTTACGTGGCTGACTCAATCAAAACTTATACAGACCAAATAGACTTTTGGCATTGGTCCGAGTTATCAGCGCTCTCCAATTTGGTTGATGACGACAAAAGGTTCTACCATTAGTGATTGGGCTTTGGTAAAGTGCTCAACGCCTTACGGCATCTAAGGTTAAAACACTCCGTCTTTTGGTTGGGAGAAAGTCGCTTAAGTATGTGTGCTCAACGCCTTACGGCATCTAAGGTTAAAACACAACCTTTCTCTAATTTCTTGCCAAGTTATATAAAGCGTGCTCAACGCCTTACGGCATCTAAGGTTAAAACACTTCAGGCTTTTTGTAATTAAATTCTAAACTCTGCCGTGCTCAACGCCTTACGGCATCTAAGGTTAAAACACGTTTAAAGGCGAAAGAATGGTAGGGGATAAGAACAGTGCTCAACGCCTTACGGCATCTAAGGTTAAAACACAATTTACTCTCTTCTTGTTGTATTTGCATCCTTAAGTGTGCTCAACGCCTTACGGCATCTAAGGTTAAAACACATTTTGAATTGCTATTATCTTGCTGAACTCCCGGTTGTGCTCAACGCCTTACGGCATCTAAGGTTAAAACACGGAGAAAAAGCATCAATTCTTAATAGCGATTGTTCGTGCTCAACGCCTTACGGCATCTAAGGTTAAAACACAAGAAATAGACATCGGTCTTTACTTCTCTGACGAGTGCTCAACGCCTTACGGCATCTAAGGTTAAAACACTAAGACACCTTCTAAGCTTAATCTTTTCCGCTGAATCTGTGCTCAACGCCTTACGGCATCTAAGGTTAAAACACTCTAAATCAAAGATTCTTTGACGAATAGCGTTGTTTAGTGCTCAACGCCTTACGGCATCTAAGGTTAAAACACCTCGGTGGAGGTGGACGTAAACCAAAATTATCTAGTGCTCAACGCCTTACGGCATCTAAGGTTAAAACACTACCTTCAGCGCATGTAGCCAGGAGACTAATGATAGTGCTCAACGCCTTACGGCATCTAAGGTTAAAACACTTCTGACTTCTTGTCCCAATAGCCTGGATTACTGTGTGCTCAACGCCTTACGGCATCTAAGGTTAAAACACAATATTGCCTAAAAAAATACTGCTGACAATCCTGTAGTGCTCAACGCCTTACGGCATCTAAGGTTAAAACACTCTCAAGTTTCATGCGTTGAAAAACGGTTCCACAGTTGTGCTCAACGCCTTACGGCATCTAAGGTTAAAACACACGTAGATGTTGATTGCGTGGGAATACGTAGAGATATGTGCTCAACGCCTTACGGCATCTAAGGTTAAAACACTTGTCGTTACCGACGATGACTTTATTCTTGTTACAGTGCTCAACGCCTTACGGCATCTAAGGTTAAAACACTGCTGATGCAGGAACAGATGCAATCTGATATGATGGTGCTCAACGCCTTACGGCATCTAAGGTTAAAACACTCCAAGATTTCGGGAACCTCAATTTCCTCATCCAACAGTGCTCAACGCCTTACGGCATCTAAGGTTAAAACACACTTTAGCGACAGTGGTAATACATAATTAAAGTCTGTGCTCAACGCCTTACGGCATCTAAGGTTAAAACACATCCATATAATAAGTTGCAGGGCACTCTACAGGCGAGTGCTCAACGCCTTACGGCATCTAAGGTTAAAACACAGAAAAATGTTTGTTGAACAGTAGTCAAAGCAATGAGTGCTCAACGCCTTACGGCATCTAAGGTTAAAACACATTAATGCCTCCGCTTTGTACGCGGCTACATCTTTGTGCTCAACGCCTTACGGCATCTAAGGTTAAAACACAAACATGTCAAAGGATAAGGGTCTTTTTGTGCGTAGCTGTGCTCAACGCCTTACGGCATCTAAGGTTAAAACACAAAGATTCGGTTAAAAACTTCCCCGCAGCTATAAGTGCTCAACGCCTTACGGCATCTAAGGTTAAAACACCGTTCAGCTATCACTTCTTCTACTTCGTCATCGCTGTGCTCAACGCCTTACGGCATCTAAGGTTAAAACACCGATAGAATCCTTTCGCTGTTTCGGAATCATGAACGTGCTCAACGCCTTACGGCATCTAAGGTTAAAACACCTTGTGATTTAAACTTACCATTATCGTCGTGTAAGTGCTCAACGCCTTACGGCATCTAAGGTTAAAACACATTGGCTATATCGCTATATCTAATTGCGAGTTAACAGTGCTCAACGCCTTACGGCATCTAAGGTTAAAACACCGATAGAATCCTTTCGCTGTTTCGGAATCATGAACGTGCTCAACGCCTTACGGCATCTAAGGTTAAAACACCTTGTGATTTAAACTTACCATTATCGTCGTGTAAGTGCTCAACGCCTTACGGCATCTAAGGTTAAAACACTCCGTACTGTCTCCAAATGGAAAACAATATCATCATTGTGCTCAACGCCTTACGGCATCTAAGGTTAAAACACCAATAAGAATTTTGGGTATTCGTCGATATGTCATAGTGCTCAACGCCTTACGGCATCTAAGGTTAAAACACTTCGGATTCTTTCGTTAATTGTTTGGGTATGTTTAGTGCTCAACGCCTTACGGCATCTAAGGTTAAAACACTTCCCGATTTCGTTTGTTTTCTACGAAATCGGGAAGTGCTCAACGCCTTACGGCATCTAAGGTTAAAACACTTCTCTGGTGTAGTTTCCGAAAGCAACTAAATAAGTGTGCTCAACGCCTTACGGCATCTAAGGTTAAAACACACTATTAGAAGAACGCTCCCTATCCGAGTACGTTAAAGTGCTCAACGCCTTACGGCATCTAAGGTTAAAACACTACTAATAATTTCCTCTTTCATTTCGTCCTCAAATAGTGCTCAACGCCTTACGGCATCTAAGGTTAAAACACAACAAATTCGTTTTTCACCGATTCGCCGTGAGCAAGTGCTCAACGCCTTACGGCATCTAAGGTTAAAACACTTGACGAAATCGGAGTAAATCTATCTGATGTAGGTGTGCTCAACGCCTTACGGCATCTAAGGTTAAAACACTACTCGATTGTGTTTTTGTTGTCGTGAGGATTCCGTGCTCAACGCCTTACGGCATCTAAGGTTAAAACACATTACTCGTTTCGGGGTATTGCGTTCGTTCTAGACGGTGCTCAACGCCTTACGGCATCTAAGGTTAAAACACTTGTAAACTTCTGCTTTAAATACGATGCCTATATTAGTGCTCAACGCCTTACGGCATCTAAGGTTAAAACACTGGCAGTACCGAAGTTTAATATTTTCGCATTGGAAGTGCTCAACGCCTTACGGCATCTAAGGTTAAAACACGGTTGATTTCTAACATTTCACAAAGCGTATATGCCGTGCTCAACGCCTTACGGCATCTAAGGTTAAAACACTTCCTAAACACATCGATGAGATGCTTCGAGAGATGGATAGTGCTCAACGCCTTACGGCATCTAAGGTTAAAACACTAGTCGAATACCCGTTCGATAACTTCGGATGCTTTGTGCTCAACGCCTTACGGCATCTAAGGTTAAAACACCGCCAAACGCACCATTTCTATCTTTCGATTTGGTGTGTGCTCAACGCCTTACGGCATCTAAGGTTAAAACACTCCGAAAACGTAGCGAAAGAACTAGACAACATAGGTGCTCAACGCCTTACGGCATCTAAGGTTAAAACACATACACAACTCCATGAGTTTCGGATAAATCGGAATGTGCTCAACGCCTTACGGCATCTAAGGTTAAAACACATGACAATCCTAAGAGACAAAGAAAGATTTGTCAGTGCTCAACGCCTTACGGCATCTAAGGTTAAAACACTTTTCATAATTTCGATATCTATTTTCAAAAATAGATAGTGCTCAACGCCTTACGGCATCTAAGGTTAAAACACAAACAGACGATATCGAATTAGAGTCATTTGATTCCGTGCTCAACGCCTTACGGCATCTAAGGTTAAAACACTCGGATGAAAATAGATATCTATTTTTCTATTTTTGTGCTCAACGCCTTACGGCATCTAAGGTTAAAACACTAGAAGAAGTGATAGCTGAACGAGTTAATCATGTTCGTGCTCAACGCCTTACGGCATCTAAGGTTAAAACACAACTTCCGAACAGGGAACGTTAACTCTTGATGTTCGTGCTCAACGCCTTACGGCATCTAAGGTTAAAACACAAAAGATTCTACGTTAAAAAAGAAAAAGACAAGATAGTGCTCAACGCCTTACGGCATCTAAGGTTAAAACACAAATAATCTGCTAAAAGTTTGGTATCTTCTAAATGTGCTCAACGCCTTACGGCATCTAAGGTTAAAACACAGCGAAGTCTGAAACTCTTTCCCAGTAAGCACTGAATTTTGATTTTGCAAGCACCTCCCAGGAAATTTAATTTCAGCCAATCAAATTGTACTAAATCCTCACTTTTAGTCAAATAGCCAAATGTAAAAATCTTACCTAGCAAGCCTTTCAGCTTGTTTTGCAAAAATGCAAGCACCTCCGAGGACTCTAAAGAGCGTGAAGTTATTTCCTAGTAAGACATTGAGACAATTATTGCCAACTGATTCACTCAACAGCCGCAGATCCATGCATCAAACAATTCGATAGGGTTCTTCCGGATATAACCATGTATTCGGACGGTTGTAATCAGGTATTGCGGCAACACATTGATGCGACAACCGAATCAACAGCAAGTCATCTTCTTTCGCTAATACTTTCTCCAGTTCCCAACGTAATTTTTCTCGGGTTCTTTGGGTCAAGCAACAACGAAATATAGAATATTGTATCCGCTCACCATATCCTTGGAGCAAACTGTAAGCTTTTCGCCAGCGTTTTTGCTCGCGAATGTCGTAACAAATTAAGTACAAATGTTGTGCTTCTCCCATAATTACACCTCACCGGACAATTAACTGACCAAATAAACCACCTTCACCCGACCATTCTTTTTCTAACAACCTTACTTCCAATTCAAATAAGCGACGGTAAGTAAGTGAATAACCTGTTGCAGGATGCTTCCAAGTTTCTTGCTTACGACGTTCGTATAGTTCAACAAATTTACGACGACCTGTTTCACTCAGCCAAACTTGAACTCCACGAATTTCAAAATCTTCTCGCACATCCCACTGGTTACGATTTACAGATGCTAATACGGTCATGTCAACCAAAGGTACTCTGAAAATCTCAATCAAATCGAGTGCTAAGGGTGCTGCTTGTGAGCGCGGCTGATGGTAGAAGCCCAAAGCTGGTTCCAAGCCAACAGTTAAAATACTGTTCATAACATCTTTGAGTAATAATGCATACCCAAAACTAATTAGGGCATTGAACCTATCTTTGGGTGGACGGCGATTTCTGCCATTGAAGCGCATTTCGACTGGTATTTCTGGTGCAATTAAACAGGGTAAAGCACCGAAGTACAGGGCTGCTAAATTTCCCTCAAATCCTAATAAAGATTCCAGTGATTTTGCTTGGGGAACTTGTTTTAGTAAAAGTTGCATTTGGGAAATTGCTTTGCTCAAATTTTCTGGCATGTTGTTTTTTCCCCTACTCCCCCGCATCAAAAACTTACGTTGTCCTTGACCACGACAAATTACTAATTTACGTGCTAATTCCAGACAAGTATTAGGTGAGACAAGAGCAGAATACTGACGAATACGTCTCTGAATACTTCCGTTACGTTTATCAAAACTACCGAGGTATCTTCCACCACCAGAAATAAAATGAACGCCAATACCCTGCTCAACACAAAAGTGTAGTGCTTGGGTGGAAATTTGCGAGAAACTGTGCAAAACTAATTGTCCTACAGTACGAGCGGGGACTGTTTCCACTGGCTGATTACGACGAGTAATTTTGATTTGTTCTCCGGTTCTACCAACAGATGTTCCAGGTTCGAGAACATGAATAATTTGACGCTCGTCGTCTTCGGGAAACAAACGAATTGGTTGCCATTCCCGGTCATGGACAAGTCGTGCTTCTTCTGGTAAACACACGGGAGCGAGAGAACAACGGGCACATAGTCGCTCGTTGTCTGTAACTGGTGGTCGGTGAGTAGATTCTTTGAGAGAATTTGCTTGTTTAATTGCTGCACGAACAGCAGAGCGTCCATTATCGTCCAACGGAACATGAATTAGTACGTTATCAGCATGGTATCGAATACGACCTTCTTTTATGGTGATGCCAAGGGCTGATTCTAGCAAGCAAGCATAGGCAAGAATTTGTAATTTATCGCTTTCCCATGCTTGTGGTTGCTTGTTTTCATCACGGTGAGCGCGACCGCGTTTATGCTCGTATGGAATAGTTTGTCCATCACGAGTACGTAAAGCATCAAGACGACCGCGTAATCCTAATTCTTCGCTTTCGAGAAATAATTCTTCCCACTCTTCATCTTCTTGTTTTTCCAGTTCTGCGTGCAGTCTGCGTCCGGCAAATACTGCTGCGTCTTGGGTATAGAGTTCCTCTACTTCTTCTAGGTAAAAAAGTCGGGGACAATAAGCAAGAGCATGAAGAGCAGAAACGCGAATAGTTTCTACCGAATTGGCTGCTAAATGGTCTGATAATTTATCTAAAATTTCCATCTTTCAATGAGCGCAAGGTTGAGTAAGAATTGCTTAAACGCCTTACGACATCAGAGGAATAGAGTATTGTTGCTTTGTCAATTTTTTCTAAGTTGCTTGGATTTCTGTCCAAGCTGAATCAGGAGGATTAGATAAATCAGAAGGTTCAAGGATTAAGTATCGCTTCCAACGAGTACCTTTTGACCCAACGTGGTCTACCCAGTAGGGTAAGGTTAGTGAACCATTTTCATCCTGCACTAGCCATTGTAGCAATTGACTTTGATAGTTTTTCGCTACTAAAGTAACTGAATTTACTAAATCCCGGCTTTCTCCCAAACAAAGACCACCAAAACGGTTGAGAGAAGAAGGATTAGCAAATGCCATCTGTAAACGTTCTGCTAACATTGGCTGAGATTTATCTGTTCCTGAATCAACACAGATAATAAATCTAACATCTGTTAGTAATTCCTGATAATCCGGTCTAGCATTGCTGGGGTCGTGGATATCTTTCTTTTTAAAACGCCTAAAGGTTCGGATGACAGTTGATTTTTCTGGTTGAGATAGAAGTGCTATTGCTAAACGAGTTCCGCAATGTTTATACCTATCCATTTCTCCTACAAGAGACAATAACATCCCGTAAACTGTTGAAGGTGGGGGTGCTGGGTAAGTTTCGGCATACTCACGAGCACGAGATTGCCGAAAGCAAGCAATAGGAACTTCGATTTGCAATCGCAGTATTTTATCGGTTGTAGTTGTCATCGAATTAACTCCGGTTGTGGTAGCTGCAAATCTGTAGCGATAACTTGTTTCATGCTTTGCATTGCTAATTTAATACCTGGGAAAATGTTCACTCCTAATTCTTTTAATTCTTCCACTCCCTCATATTCTGAAATAGCACCAGCTATCCATAACTCCTGTGGTTCGATATCTTGATGTTTGACTTTTCTGATTAATTCTCCAATTGATACTTCTCCTTCGTTTTCTTCAAAGCAGTAAAGAATGCGAGGGGAAAAATCATGTGTCCAGCGCAATATTAAACTTTCAGGAGCAAAATCATAGAGAAAACGGGAATGATTACCTGCTACTTCCCCTAGGGAACTTAAGCCATCTAGAACTGCAATAATACGAGACTTCTCTTTTAAACGTTCTGGAGTTAATGCAAATCCATATTGGTAGCGAGTTGCATGGACTTCAGTTCCATAAAGTGAAGTACGTCCTTTTTTACCACTTGCAGCATTAAAAGTTAAATCACCGCTAAAAGGTGTTGTTGAAACAGCACGAGTTACTTCTAAAACACCTCGTTTTGCAGTTGTCGTACCTTTGGGTGCTTTTTTCCCTTTTTTTCCTTCTTGTTTAGGTTCATCGGAAGCCTCGACTTTTGCACCTTCAGCACGCATGAAACCTAAAACATCATCATCAATAAAGTTGGTGTCATCAAAATTTTCATTTTGCCAAATATTATCGTTGGTATCGTCATCCCAACGACGATTAACTTGGTAGCCATTACCAGCAGTTTGCCAATAGTAGCGTAATGCCCACCGAATTGCTTCTGAAGAAACGGTAGTATGCACTTCACCTTTCCAAAGAATTTTTTGTAAGGTAGTTATATTACCTTCGTTTTCTCCACGGTTGTTGGCAGCAGTTCCGTATCCAGTTAAAACATTTCCGAATAAATGAAAAGACACTTTTTAATCTCCTAAAAAATAAAAGGTATGTAGTTGCGCTTTAGCGCTTACCTCAACGTCATAGCGCTGCTAAAAACTGCTATAAGCCAATATCAATTTGATTCTCCTCATCATAATTATTACTATGACTATCGCTATCATCTTCATCTGTACTATCTCCTTCACTTTCGCTATCATCTTCACCTGAATTAGAAAGCCCTTTACCTTTATAGCTAGCTAATGCCAGTAAAGCTAAATCTCTAGACTTTTTCCAGTTTTTATCGGTCATAACAAACTCCATTAACTCTTCCCAATGCTCTTGCAATGTAGGAATTTTACCTGCTCGCGACCAAAAATCAGTGATAAATTCTCTAAATGTTTCGCTATTTTTACACCGAGAAATACCAGTTCTAATTTTGACAGTTTCTCTATCAAAATTTGCCATCTCACGATGTTCTTTTGCTTGTCCAGATATTTTTCCATAGGTGAATTTAATTGCCTCATGGCAAGCTTTGACAAATAGTTTTTCACGCTCGTCTGATTGAACTTTCTGAACCACTTGATGTAACCCTTCCCTTTCGTAAACTAATTTTTTGAACAGTTCATTACTGTTGACTTTTTCGGAAATACCAAAATACCAAAGTTGTTTTCTAGCTAGATTTTCAGCAATCAACTCCTTAGCAAAGCTGGTTATAACAAAACCACCTCCTTTACCTTCTATTGATTTATCTTTCAACCAATCATTACAAACCTGGTAGTTGTGACAAACTTGCTCATTCGCTTCGACAAAATACATATCAGTCCGAGTTTTTTGTTGGGTTGCCCATGCGACGGTTCCCAATGTCAAAACTTGACAGCGCGGTACACTGAAAGTCTTTGCCACCTTAACTGTTGCATCCAAAGTCAAAAATCGTAACCCAGCATCTCCTAACCCGGAAGCGTGGAAATCTTTGTAAGTTGCATATCTCAAATGTCGGTTTTGTCGGTATTGGGCATATTTTTCTAAATTTGTGATTTCTGGAACTACCAATGCGTATTGAGCACGTTTATCTCGCAACTTGGAACGGAGGATATAGTAGTAACAAGCGACGGGAGCAAATAATAAGAGAAATGCATTTTCTGGAGCTTCTTCAAAGCTTGTATCAGAACTAAAAGCAACATGACGTACTACAGCACCGGGATTTAACCACCCTGCAACGCTTATTGGTTTTGTGAGAAATTGTCCATTTTTATCACAAAGATTATTGGCAAAATCTTGGTAAGCGTAACTTTGTAAGGCTTTGTAAGTCACCTGAATTTCGGGTTCTCCTTCACCCAATGATAAGGATTCTGTTTTAGTTCCAACAGATTTATGGGTGCTGGTATGTTGTAAAAAAGTACCAAGAATTCCCTGATGTACTATCACCTGAGCGTCCTTACGCATGGTTTGAGAATTTAAACCTCGAAGCGCAATCAGTCCATCGTTAATTTGGAATGATTCTTGTAACAGCCATTCCAAAACTTTTTTATCGTTACCTTCCCAAATTAAGCTGACTTTTCGATTGCTCAATTGCCAATTTAAGATTTCAGAAACTCTAATTTTTTCTGTTTCTAGTTGCTTTAAAGTCATCCACAACCCAGCTAAACCAGCACAATGCAATAAGGTAAAACTAGGATTACCTAAATCAAACTCTAGTTTCACTGTTCTGCTCCTACTTCTTCACTGTAGATAATTCTTCCTTCAGGAGTTATAGGATAAAATCCTCTACGTTTCCATTGATAATAGTCTTGCTCAATTCGGATAGGAACTGACCAAGCTTGTGCTTCCTGTTTAAATAATTTCATCCGGGATTCCTTCTTACCTAATTTCAGTAATTCTTGTTCTTTTTGGGTTGCTATTTTCCAAATCTCTGTTTCATCTTCACCCAATAAAACAGTTATGGTATATCCTCCTTCACGCAGAAAATCGGGACGATTACACCAATTGTCTTCTAGCCAGCTTGATTGAACTTGCTGAATTTCCTCTGAAGAAAGACTAGCGGCAATTTCTGCTAAATCTCGTTGAGAAATTCCTGTTTTCCCGGAAAATTTTTGGATTAGTTGCTCTCCTGTGGAAAGCTCTGCTGCATTGTATGGCTGTTTATTATCCCAAGGATAAATAATTGCTAGCTTTGACCCTTCTTCTGGTTTTGTCATTCTGCGGTTAAGCCTTCCCAATCGCTGAATTAAAGATGCAGCAGGAGCTAGTGCAGATATTAGCAAATCAGCACTTAAATCTAATGACATTTCACAAACTTGAGTCGTAATAGCTAAGACAGGCTCATCTTTTTTAAAGGCATCAATTACAGCTTTATGCTTTTCTAGCCTATCTTTATAACGGTATCGACTGTGGTAAATTAAGGGATTGATGTTTAACTCTGGTAAATGCTCAGCAAGTTTTGTTTGTGCTGCACGGTAAATATTGATACAGGTTTTGACGGAATTTGTCACCCACAAAATTTTCTGCTTATTTCTTAAAGCTGTGATTACAGGTTCCCAAATTTCCGTAAGCTCCTCAAAGTCAGTGACTTCTGGAATATATTTAATGTCGTAACGTGGAAGTTCTTCCAACTCTTTAGGTCCCTCAATTGGTTCACCTAATTCTTCACCTTGTTCAACCAGTACCTGATGAATGGCTTGTAGTTGTTGAGGAGTAAAACTGGCACTCATCAACAGAATAGGAGCACCGCGAAATGCTTTGATAAACTTTAATAGCGCACCGAAAAGACGTGCATCGTAAGCGTGAACTTCATCAAAAACAAAAGCAGATTGTGCTATTGCAGCCCAAGAGTAAAGTGGCTTGCGGTTATTTTGGATTAAACCCAATACAGAATCAACTGTACAGACAATTAACTTTTTTCTCCATGCTTGAAAAGCCATTAACCGAGCATCGATACCTTCAGAATTGTCTGAGTCTCCAGAAAATAACAGTTCTCGGTCTAAATCAGCGCGAGAATGCATTAAAGCTGCTTCGATTTTTGTACCTTCTGCATAGTCAATATATCCTTGGGAAGCTGTACCCGTAGTTGGATAAGAAAAAAATAATTTACGTCCAACTGCCCATTTTTCTCCCCAAGCGTAAGCCCCTATAGTTTTACCCGTTCCACAACCTGCGATAACTAAAGTCACACGAGAAGCAGATTGGGCAATTTTATTTTGAAAAGGGCGTAATTTTTTGCCTTGCAGACGTTGATTGACTAATTGCTGAACTTCTTCTTTCGAGAGTTGTAGTGTTAATACTTCTTCAATCCATCCCTTAAAATCTTCTTCTGCTAAAGGCAACGCAGAACCAGCCAAATCAGCTGCGATTATTGTTGCCTTTACTGCTGCTGCAAACTTTTGCTGTTCCCAATCAATTTGCGATTCAAATTGTATAAATTCGTCACGTAGATTGGTTAAAGCTTCTTCTAATTCAGACTTCGACCAGTTTTCTTGTGGAGGTTTTGGTAAACTTCCAGGTAATCCTAAAGTTTGAGAACCCATTTTCAATACTGCTTGGAAGTCTGAATGGTGGGTATAAATTCTTAATTCGTCTCCAGTTCCAGCAGGAATTTCAGCTATATCGGCTATAGATTCCGCAGCTTTATTATTTTGATTTATTCCTATTTTCAAATGATGTCCCATTGCTCCCCACACAGCAATCATCAGGTTTGCGTTGGGACACTTTTTCAGCCATTCTTTAAAACTAGGAACTTGTAACGCCAAAATCCCACTGATGACCTCATGACGCAGCATTTGTCGGTCTGAATGGTTTTTTGAACGTTTCGACAAATCTTTTCTGTACTCAATTAGCTTAGAGTCTGAGCATTTGGGGTCAAGGGTTTTTAGGTAAACCATTTCCTGAAAATGTTGATTCGCTTTGCCCCAATCGTGCAAATACGCACCCAATCTAACTGTGGTGGCAAAATAGCCCAAATCAATATGCTCTAAACCCAATTGCTTGAGTATAGATAACCCCACTTTATCTACCAATACGTCAGCCGCTTGCATTACAAAACAAATATGTCCTGTATACTTTGCTGCTCCTTTTGCAACATTATCTTCTTTTTCTTGAGACGACAATGATTTAGCCAGTAAGACTTTAAACACTTCTACCTCCCTGACAAGGTAAAAAATATCCGCATCCCAGGTGTCTTTTACCACCAATACCCCATTGCTGTAACTTCAGAGAATCCTCTTCACTTAAATTTGAGACTTCCGTAGTGAAACCAACAATGGTGAACCGCTTTACTTTTATCGTTTTGCGACTGGGTTCACCTTTTTTATCTAGTGGGATGGAAATATGACCCGAAATTTCCCAACTATCAAGCTGACGTTGTGCAGCAGCTAAAAAAAACTCTGGCTCGCTATATCCTTTGATAATCACGATTCTAGACCTAAGCTTGTTTGCTGGTTGAAGCATAAATATCTCTGGGATACCAATTTGAATCTCATGTATTCCCAAGCAAACAGATTTCCCTGCCAATTTATAAATTAAAGGAATTTGTGGTATCGGTATGCGAATTCTCAAGTGCGATCGCTCCGTCAGCAGAATCTTACCTTGTTTATCGGCATAGCCCGGAATCGTCAGGATACTAAGGGCTGTAAGCTGACGTATCTCTGGAATAAGATGGACGCAAGCAGCAAAAAGCGCATAGTTATGGTCAGCAGGCAAATATTTTCCTCGAACTGGAAAGCTCATTTCAACAAACGGCTCAAGTCCACTACCTGCATTTGGGGACGCGGAAAAACCTACAGATGCTATCACGTTGCAACCCTCCGTTTAGAACAAATTTTTTAACTATTTATTATGTTCAAACCCTTACGGAATCACAGGCAGCAAGCAGGGACTTAGCACGTCATAAGCTGAATTTCGTCGCTGCTTTATTTATCTACTTTTAAATATCGACACATAAGAATAATATATTATTAGCTCAAAGATATCAGTATGTCAACTTATTTTTTTGTCTGTTCAACGCCTTACGGCATCTAAGGTTAGGAGCAAACTGGGTAATGTTAAGCCCATCTGCTCTGTGTCACTCAAAGGTTTTTGACTTTGAAATAGCGACGGTGCTCAAAGCCTTACGGCATCAAAGGATAGAAAATAAAGCATTTAGAGACAGATAAACGGCAAATTTATAATCAGATTTTATCGGGTTGATTACTCGACGTCTTACAGCATCAAAAGTTAAAAGCCAAAAAATTGACTGTAAAATTATATCACTCTTTTGAGTGTTCAACACTTTGTCCTTTAGCTTTTTGGTGCTCAACGCCTTACGGCATCTTAGGTTAAAACACATTCCGCCAACTACAACGACTTTTCAAAAAATATTGTGCTCAACGCCTTACGACATCTTAGGTTAAAACACTAGCCCAAAGCTAGAAATGCTTTGATATTGATGTGTGCTCAACGCCTTACGACATCTTAGGTTAAAACACTTTGGCAGAAAATAATAAATCGTTGTATCGCTTAAGTGCTCAACGCCTTACGACATCTTAGGTTAAAACACTCTATAAAGCCTTTTATCGCTTCATACCAAGTGACATGTGCTCAACGCCTTACGACATCTTAGGTTAAAACACTTCACAGTAGCTATCTTCCTTTTATACTTTTTATCCTGTGCTCAACGCCTTACGACATCTTAGGTTAAAACACCTTTGCAATCTCTCGGTTACGATAATGTAAACGAGTGCTCAACGCCTTACGACATCTTAGGTTAAAACACCCCAAACTGGGAATCTTTGAAAGCCGAATTAGACAAGTGCTCAACGCCTTACGACATCTTAGGTTAAAACACTCGCGTCAGTTTTCGATAAACTACGAGAGCGCGATAGTGCTCAACGCCTTACGACATCTTAGGTTAAAACACCAGTATTAGTTACAGCGATTCGCTTCATGAAATCTTGTGCTCAACGCCTTACGACATCTTAGGTTAAAACACATGCTGGGAAACCAAAGAATACAAAGGAAATAAAGTGTGCTCAACGCCTTACGACATCTTAGGTTAAAACACTCCCCCATGAAAAAGAAATACACGTAATGGGGTAGTGCTCAACGCCTTACGACATCTTAGGTTAAAACACAAATCCACTACCACCCTTACCACAAGGAATAAATAACAGTGCTCAACGCCTTACGACATCTTAGGTTAAAACACGAGAAAGAGGAGCTAAGGTATGCTTTAGTAAGACGTGCTCAACGCCTTACGACATCTTAGGTTAAAACACAGCGAGGTCTAAAACCCTTGCTCAGCAAGCGCTGAATTTTGATTTTGCAAGCACCTCCCTTAAAATTCCATTTTACCCTGTAAAATTGTACCAAATCTCATTTTTTGTAAATTAGCTAAGTTCTGGAAAGTCTATATAGCATGACTTTCAGCATATTTTTCAAAAATGCAAGCACCTCTGAGGGCTGTAAAAAGCGTAGAATATTTGTGCTGCAACACTTTGAGGTAATTCTTGTCAGTTAGTTTACCCAACAGCCACAGATCCATGCAAAATAATCCGAAGGAGAGTATTACTCGCTGCGATTACGAGGGAAGGAGATTGCTTCGTCGTTCTTCCTCGCAATGACAGGTACGTTCTTCCTCGCAATGACAGGTACGTTCCTCCTCGCAATGACAGGTACGTTCTTCCTCGCAATGACAAGTACGTTCTTCCTCGCAATGACAGGTACGTTCCTCCTCGCAATGACAGGTACGTTCCTCCTCGCAATGACAGTGACCTTCCCACCTTCCGAAAAACCTCTGAAAAAATGCAAGAATTTGCTTCTTCTTCCCCCTTCCCTCGCAGGGAAGGGGGGTAGGGGGGTTAGGTCTTTCTTGTCTCTATTACCCCCCCACCTGAGATAATGCATCCACCCCATCACTAACCAGTCGTCCATCTTCCATATAAACAATCCGGTCAGCAATATCCAAAATCCGGTTATCGTGAGTCACCAGCAAAATAGTACAACCCTGCTCCTTCGCGAGATTTTGCATCAACTCCACCACATCCCGTCCCGATTTTTTATCAAGTGCAGCAGTAGGTTCATCCGCAAGTACAATCTTAGGGTGACTCACCAAAGCTCTAGCAATAGCCACCCGTTGTTTTTGTCCACCCGATAAATTTTCTGGATAATAATCAACACGATTTCCTAACCCCACAGCTTCCAACATATCGACAGCTTTTTGGGTCATATCCCCGTCAAAAAATTTATCGTGCAACTCCAAAGACATCCGCACATTTTCTTTAGCACTCAGAAAAGTCATCAAATTATGTGCCTGAAAAATATAACCGATATTGCGGCGTAACTGTGTTAATTTTTTCTTACTAGCTCCGCAAATTTCCTCACCTAAAATTGTTAAACTTCCTTCTTGAGCAGAACGCAGTCCACCCATCAAAGTCAACAGAGTAGTTTTCCCAGAACCCGAAGGTCCCGTCATAATCACAATTTCCCCAGCCTTAATTTCTAAATTAATATCATACAAAACTTGTTTTTTCAGGTCAGAGCTACCAAAATAATGATTTAGGTCGCGTGCAGCAATTACTGGTTGCTGAGGTTCCGTGTTAATTGTTTCTAATTCAGTAGTGGTGTTTTGCATCGTTTTTTGTTGGTTGTTGATTGTTGACTGTTGACTGTTGACTGTTGACTGTTATCGGTAGCGTAGAGACGCGATTAATCGCGTCTCTACTATTCTTGGTTATTGTTTTATTCACCATCACAAAACCTAATTACAAATTGCGAATTGCGAATTACGAATTGCGAATTGTTTTATTTAGATGTATTTGTACCAGGACAAGAAAACTTAAGCTTTTCTGATAATTGAGCATTTGTTAAAGAACGCACTAACTTTATTGGTAAAGAAGGTTCGCTAATAGTTTCAGCATAACTAGCATTTAAAAAACTTTGATACTGGGATTCCTGGGCTATATATGTTTTAGCAAAAGCCAAACTCATTATTTTTACATAGCGACGTGCTAATTCAGGATTAGGACTCGCTATCACAGAAGGAACAGGAACAGCACCGCTAGCAAATCCACTGTTATCATAAACATGAGTTCCACCCCGGATTTGTGCTAAGTATTTATCATTAACCTTAAGCCAAGTAAAAGGACATATTTGTTCAACTAAAGCAGGTGTCACCGCATCGTCAGTACCCCCAAAAATCATCACAGGGACTTGAATTTTTGATACTCCAGCTTCTCCAAAAATGCCACTAATTGCAGGATTCATTGCGAACACTGCGCGAATACGTTTATCTTGTAAATTATACTTATCTTTCTGTGGCAATTCCAGCGCTAAACACTGAAGTAATAATGAAACATTGGCAAGACTTAAGTTAGAATTATCAGCACGACACTCTTGTTGAAGCTGTTTAAAATTGAATTCCGCACCCCCCAAAGCAAATGCTGTATATCCCCCAAACGAGTGTCCCAATATTCCAATTTGTTCTAAATTCAAACGTTTTTCTAATGGAAAATTTGATTGATTTGGAGAACTCGATTGATTTAAGCGCGTAATTTCATCTAATACAAAACTCACATCCAAAGGACGGTCAATAAATTCACTAGTCTCTACCACTTCCCTTGCTGCTCCTTGAATCAGGTTTTGCAACTGCTGAGTGTTACTTGCTGGATGTTCCAAAGCTACAACAGCAAAACCATGTGATGCAAGATGCTCTCCTAAATACGCAAAAGTTCTGCGGTTATCTCCAACACCGTGGGAAATTACTATCACTGGTGCTGGACTATTAATTTCTGGGAGATACAAATCGGTAATAACAGTACGATTGCGCTTATCATCTATAAAATTAAATGTTTGTTTTTGCCATTTCACCTCACCCGGTTTGGCTAAATCTACATTAGGAGAAGCTTTCATCAATTCTTGTCCAGCGACTTCGGTTTTTGATTGCTCACTAATCAACATGGTGACTTTTTGGGTTTTTTCCAGCAATTGAGTAAAAACGCTAAAAACAGTGAAAGCTTGTGCAGTACTAACCCGAATCGTCGGAGATGGAAATCTTTTTAAAACATTGAGTACATTTAAACCCTCTTTTTCTGTAGATGCTAAAATTAATGATGAACGCAGCGCATAAAATCCATTGAGTCTAGATTCTGTTTGAATTAAACCACCCAAAAACTGTAGCGAAGTCTCTCCGATAGAAGAATATAAAAACTGAGAAATTATCACCGGAGTTAAATCGACTCGTGAGTTTAAAATTTCTCGTAACTTCCCTAACTCCTCAGGTTTCACAAAGCGAGCATAATATCCTAACTCATCATCAACTTTGCCAGTTTTAGCATAAGTCTCTAACGAACTCACAGGGATAGTAAATTCTCCCAAAGGAGAAGAAATCGAAATTCTTTCAGCACCCAAAGCAGGTATTGCAGAAAAAACAGTTGATACAGACCCAAAAATAAATCCAAATATAAATCTAGCTAACCATTTTTTATGCCATTTTGAATTACCATACTTTTGCGTATCGACATTTTTATACCGAACATCCGTTATCTGTGTTTGAAATTTGTCAAAACGCTTAATTGTAATTTGCATAAAAATAATAGCAGCTAAAAAATATCAGCAGGGTCAGCGGAGCGTAATTTTCGCATAGCGATAGCACCCGAAATACTACACATGATGACAGTTAAAATAAACACATTGATTGCTCGTTCAACAGTCATGGTAATTGGTAACATTGTAGCAGCCATAGTCAGTTGATATAGCCCTATTGAGAGTAGAAAGCTTGGTAAATAGCCTAAAAGTGCCAAAAACAAGGATTCTTGTACCAAAACTGTTAACAAGTAACCATCAGTATAACCCATAGCTTTCAAAGTAGCATATTCAGCTAAATGGTCGGAAACATCAGAGTAAAGAATTTGATATACAATCACAATTCCGACAATAAAACCCATCGTCACACCAATACCAAAAATAAAACCAATAGCAGTACTATTTGCCCAATAGGTTTTTTCAATTTCCGCGTATTGCGTTGGAGTCCTAACAATTACATCATCAGGAACAAGAGCTTCAATTTGTTTACGTACCTTATCAATATCAGTTCCGGGCTTAAGATTAATTAACCCCACTTCAATAGAATCAGCCTTACGACTAGGAAAAATCCTTAAAAAAGTTTGGTCGCTAGCGATAACATTCCCATCAGCAGCGAAAGATGCACCATTAACATATAAACCGCTAACATTTATAGACTTACCATTAAACTCAGTTTCAAAAATCCCTGTCTTTTTAAAACCTTCCTCTGTTACTCCATAATCAGGACGACCAGCAATATCAAATAACACCCTATTTAGAGGCTTCAACTTATCCAATTGTTTGTTCACATCAGGCAGTTTAAAAGTTTTTTGTGTCGGGTCAACACCCCAAATCAAAATAGTTCTCTCCAAACGAGTCTCAGGATTTCGCCATTGTCCCAGAGAAATATATATAGGAGCAACACTTTTAACACCATCCACAGCCATACTCTGCTGCAGACGTTCCCGTGGAAAACTTTTGACAGCAAATAAAGTTTGCATTTGTGGATTCAACATCACCAAATCAGCATTTAACTCACGATGAGGTTTAACAGCAGCTTCAAACAAAGCACCCTCAAACCCCATCTGAATAAACATCAACACATCCGCAAAAGCAATTCCCGCAACAGCAACAGCCAAACGGGTCTTCTCCTTCATCAATTGTCGCCATGCAAGCGGAGTTTTTTTCCTCATTTTTCCCAACATATTACTCTCACCTCTTCTTTCTATCTTCTTCGTGCCCTATGCCGAAGCGGCACGCTGCGCGAACGCATCTTCGTGGTTCATAAATCAATAGCCGTTTGCACCTGTAAATTAGTCAAACCAGCCACCCGCTTAGTATCTTCAGGATTAATGCGAATTTTCACCTCAACAATACGACGGTCAAGATTTTCCCCTGGTTGGTTAGCAAAAACATTTTGTTGTTTCACCTCCAAACCAACCTGATAAACCTTTCCTTTCACCTCACCATCAAAAGCCTGACCTGAAACTACCGCGTTTTGTCCCAGCTTAATCTTACTGATATCGCTTTGATACACTTCAGCCACAGCAACCATTTGGTCAGTTTGTGCCAAATCTGCAATACCATTGGTACTCATCTTCTCCCCAACACGAGTATGTATTCTCAAAATCCTTCCCGCCATAGGTGCGCGAATATACGAAGCCTCATAATTTGTTTTCGCAGCCTTCATCGCCGCAATCATATTATCCACCTCCGCTTGCGCTGCTTGCACATCTACCGGACGAACTTCCGCAACACTATTTAAAGTAGCCTTTGCTTCACTGATTTGCTTGCTACCCGTAGCCTGAGTTCTACTTAACCCCACCCTAGCTTCGTTGATTTGCCTATTATTAGTAGCTTCGATTCGCCGCAAAACAACTCTTTCTTCACCCAGTTGTCGGCTAGATGTTGTATTAATACGATTCAGTACAGCTTGTGCTTCTGTTAGCTGTTGTTTTGCAGTGTCAACACTCAAACGTCTAGTATCAAACAACGAACTAGAAATAGCACCCTCACTAAATAATTTTTGATAGCGTCCAAATTCTGCTTGTGCATTATTTAATTCAGCCTGCAACCTAGCGATAGTTGCTTCTTGCGCTCTCCTGTCACCCTCTAACTGCGCTTGTAACTTAGCAATTTTTTCTTCCTGCGCTCTTTTATCTCCTTCCGACTGTGCTTGTAACCTTGCAACAGACTCTTGTTGTTGACTTTTATCACCTTGTAACTGCGCTTTTACTCGTTCAACCGTTGCTTGCTGTGCTTGAATTTCTCCAGCTTTAGCACCTGCTTTCACCTGTGCTAGTTTCGCTTGTGCGACCCCAACTTGTTTTTGTGCCTGTAGCAAAGCATCCCGCAACTTATCCCTCGAATCCATGATGGCAATAACCTGTCCAGCTTTTACCCGTTCGCTCTCTTTCACCAGGACTTTCGTTACCCTGTCACCATCCAAAGCTATCGGAGCAGCTAATCTAATAACCTCCGCTTCTGGTTCCAACCGTCCCAACGCGGTTACTTTCGTTATTGGTGGTATTGTTTCTACAGTTTGTTGCGAGCTAGATTTACCTATTTGCCCAAACTGGGAAACACCGTAGTAAACAATCCCACCAGTTACAACCGTAGCTGCTATGGCTAGTCCTATTAATTGACGACTTTTCGGCTTAGATAAAATTTTTATATTCATAATTCCCCTATAACTAAACGGTTTAGTACTTATCTTCTTGGATTACGCTTTCATTTAGGCTCTGGTCTTCCTCAAAATCGTATAAAAGAGGTTCTCCATTTACCGTGGGACTTGTTGATTTTTCTATATATTTGTCCACTGCTATATAGACAACAGGAATCAAAAACCATACATAATCCCAAAGCGATTGATTCAAAAACGCCACCAATACCATCACCAGAGAAAATAAAGGTTCTATTAACGATTTAATACTGATGGATTTTATTGTTTTAGCATCTAAATCCCCATCTATCAAACGATAGTTGAAAGTTGCGTATATCCAGCTAGACCAGGAGAATATACCGATAGAAAATATATTTAAACTATACCAAACTTTAACCAGAGAGTTCTGAGGAAAACTAATTATTAAATCATTAGAATAAGGCATGATGAGCATACTCATTAAGTATAAAGCGCTTATCCATAAATGACTTTCATCTGTTCTTTTGTAATATACAAAGCGTTGTGTGTGTTCTATCCAATAAAAGACAATTAAAAAAAATGAACCAAGATAGTTTGCTAGTGGTTCCAATTGTGAAATCAAATACTTATTAACTTCTCCATCATTCATTGAACTAGCACCTTCCGGGAGATGAAAGCCTAGAAAAGTCAAGCCAACCGCTAACGCGCAAACTATGTCAGTGAATCTACCCAAATGGGGCAGTAACTGGATATTATTAAAATAATTACTATCGTTATTTGATTCCATACTTAGCTCTCATGACTAGGATTTACACAGAATAAATAAAAAATTATATAATTATTATACTTTTGTTTTTTCTAGATAAAGTGTCAGCATTTTACCAAGTAAAGATAATTGTTCCCGGTAACAAATTCTTTCATTACCCCAAACTTTTTCTAGTATAATACCATCAATTAAAGAACCTATAAAATCTGTGATTACTGGGTCTGTAATACCCAACATGTCATCTATAGCTTCCTGATATCTTGCATCAATTCTCTTCCATAAACCATTGTTTTGCGATTCTTTTGAGTCTTGATTATGAAAAAAATCAACCCAAACATAAGTTTGTTTGATAAACGTTTCTTCATGAGTTTCAATATAATCAGCAAAAGCTTCTAAACGCTCTTGTAATGTTTTTTTTCCCTCAACCAAAGCTAACGCTATTAAAATATTTTCTTGAACCGTCTCCTCCACCATTAACTCAAATAATGCACGCTTACTAGGAAAATAATGATACAAAGTCCCCGTAGAAACTCCCAATCCTTCCGCTATGTTACGCATGGTAATCGAGCCATATCCTTTCTCCGCAAATAAATCAAAGCACTTGCTGAGCAACTCCTTTCGGTATTGCTCGTGATTCACGATTTTTGGCATACTTATTTTATTTATATCGAACAATTGTTATTTAACGATTGTAAAGCTAATGTAATATCTTGTCAAGGGGACCACACAGACCTAACCCCCTACCCCCTTCCCTAAAAGGGAAGGGGGGAATAAAAAGACTTTCCATCAAAAACAACGTAGTGCGAGCATCTTGCTCGCTTTCGGGACAAAACCTTGCTCGCTTTCCATCAAAAACAACGTAGTGCGAGCATCTTGCTCGTTTTCGGGACAAAACCTTGCTCGCTTTCCATCAAAAACAACGTAGTGCGAGCATCTTGCTCGCTTTCGGGACAAAACCTTGCTCGCTTTCCATCAAAAACAACGTAGTGCGAGCATCTTGCTCGCTTTCGGGACAAAACCTTGCTCGCTTTCGGGACAAAACCTTGCTCGCTTTCCATCAAAAACAACGTAGTGCGAGCATCTTGCTCGCTATTGGCACAAAACCTTGCTCGCTGTTGGCACAAAACCTTGCTCGCTGTTGGCACAAAACCTTGCTCGCTGTTGGCACAAAACCTTGCTCGCTGTTGGCACAAAACCTTGCTCGCTGTTGGCACAAAACCTTGCTCGCTTTCGGGACAAAACCTTGCTCGCTTTCGGGACAAAACCTTGCTCGCTGTTGGCACAAAACCTTACTCGCTGTTGGCACAAAACCTTACTCGCTGTTGGCACAAAACCTTGCTGACTTTCGGCACACAACCTTGCTGACTTTCGGCACACAACCTTGCTAACTTTCGGCACAAAACCTTGCTGACTTTTGATAAGAAGCAAGAAAATAGTTGACATATGGTACTTATGTTCTATATTATTGTTTGTGCAGATTAGTTGAGTAAAACTAAGGCAAAAAGGTGTCATTTACTACAAAATCTATGTTCATAATAAGAAAATTTTCTTTAAGCACGAAAAATTTATTTCGTCTGCTAAAGTGGGAGAATTGCTCTTGCAAGGAGTGTAGCAAATGACGCAAATAAACCTTTGGGCATCTGCTGACCATGCATTGCATTACTTATCACAGGCTGACAAAATTCCTCACAGAACAGAAGGTGAGGGGGTGCTGTTAGAGCATGTCCCCAAAAATGCAAAGCGCGTCCTCGACTTGGGAACGGGAGATGGGCGGTTGCTGGGATTGCTGAAAATTGAACGCCCAAATGTAGAAAGTGTTGCGGTGGATTTTTCTCCTGCAATGTTAGAAGCAGTAAAAATACGTTTTTTGAATGATGATGCTGTAAAAATAATTGCTCACAATTTAGATGAACCATTACCAGAACTAGGTACTTTTGATGCAGTAGTTTCCAGCTTTGCTATCCACCACCTCACCCACGAGCGAAAATTAACGCTTTACCAAGAAATTTTTAATTTATTAGAACCAGGTGGGATTTTCTGCAATTTGGAACATGTATCCTCTCCAACACAAAAATTGCACGAACGTTTTTTAGCAGCAATTGGTAGAACCCTAGAACAGGATGACCCATCCAACAAATTATTAGATGTCGAAACGCAACTGACTTGGCTAAGAGAAATCGGTTTTACGGATGTCGATTGCTATTGGAAATGGTTGGAACTTGCATTACTAATAGCGGTCAAAGAGACTAGGTAAGTATAGAGAAAGGCAAAAGGTGATTCCTAGCCCGACTTTGTACAGATGCGATTTATCGCGTCTCTACCCACTTCGTAAAGACGCGATAAATCGCGTCTCTACCCACCCCCCACTCCCTACTCCCCATTCAGGATGAATTTAATTTGGTTGTTATTACGTGCTTCCTCGTTACAAGTGGCAATAGCTATTTTGACGGGTTTAGTCAGTGGTGCTTGCACAGCACGGCTAATAGCACTAATTAATAGTGCCGTAACTGGTTCAATTACAGGAGAAATCGCATGGTATTTTGCTGGACTAGCCTTAATGGTTCTGCTAAATAGCCTGATTTCACAGGTTTTGCTAATAAACCTTTCCCAAAGTGCAGTTTATCGACTGCGGTTAAATTTGAGTCAAGGGATTTTATCTTCCCCGTTACGACATTTAGAAAAACTCGGTGCTAATCGTTTATTAGCAACCCTAACAGATGATGTCGGGACTTTATCAACAACAGTTTACGCTATACCTTTTATTTGCGTTGATATTGCCATTATTGTAGGGTGTTTGCTTTATTTAGGGTCACTTTCCTTCGTGGTATTTGGCTTTACTGTGGGATTTTTAATGGTTGGAATTGGCACAGTTCAACTTTTTATTGAAAGAGCACAAAAATTCTTAAATCAAGCACGGGAAGAACAAGACACGTTATTTAAACATTTCAACGCCATTACAACTGGTATAAAAGAACTTAAATTACATGCTACACGTAGACATGAGTTTTTAGATGAAGAATTGGGGGAGAGTGCGGGAAAATCGCGAGATAAAAATGCAGCGGCTTTATTAACATTTTCAGTTTCAGCAGGATGGGGAAATTTATTATTCTTTGTTCTTGTGGGTTCATTGCTGTTCGGTTTACCAAATATATTACCGATTGATAGGACAGTACAGTCAGGGTATATATTAACTTTGACTTACATGATGTTGCCATTTCAAAGCGTGTTGGATAAACTTCAACAGCTTGCAAGAGCTAGTATAGCTTTACAAAAAATTGAAAAACTAGGATTAACTTTAGCAAGTAACAGCGAACAATATTTAAAGTACCCACCACCGGAAAAGCAAAACTGGTCGAAGTTAGAACTTAAACATGTTACCCACAGCTACGGGGGAGACCAGGAAGACAACAACTTTATCCTGGGACCAATAAATTTATCATTCCGTCGGGGAGAAATAGTATTTATAGTCGGTGGAAATGGTAGTGGTAAATCTACTCTAGCAAAATTAATTACAGGTTTGTATAATCCTGAAAATGGAGTAATTCATCTGGATAATAACGCAATTGTAGATGAAAACAGAGAATGGTATAGACAGCATTTCTCCGTAGTATTTTACGATTTTTATTTATTTGATAGAATTCTGGGTGTAAAAAATTCTGCTACAGAGAAATATGGACGTGAATATTTAAAAAAATTAGAATTAGATAATAAAGTTACGATTGAAAATGGCAAATTATCTACAACCGCTCTTTCACAAGGACAGCGAAAGCGTCTGGCTTTATTAACAGCCTATTTAGAAAATCGTCCGATATATTTATTTGATGAATGGGCTTCCGACCAAGACCCTATTTTTAGGGAAATTTTTTATAACCAGATATTAGCTGATTTAAAGAAACGCGGGAAGACTGTATTTGTCATTAGCCATGACGACCATTATTTTCATGTAGCAGATAGATTGATTAAGTTAGATTACGGTCAAGTGGAGTATGACAAATCTAGTTCTTAATAATTCCTCTATCTCCCTATTTCTCATCATCTTCCTCTTCAGCAAGCTCATCGTTATTGTCAAAATTAACTTGTCGGTAAAGTGCTTCTACTGATATAGAAAGTCCCACACTTTCTAGATTTACAGTTTCCCCTGCTTCGTAAGAATAAAGTACCCATAGACCTTGTTCGTTTTTTCGGAAGCATTCGACACCTATTTGTTCCGGCTGAATTAAAACATATTCTTTTAAAGTTTCTAACTGGCGATATTTTTTAAATTTAGAACCTCGGTCTTTTGCTTCCGTGGAAGGAGAAAGAACTTCGACAATTAAACATGGATACTCCACAAATTTATTATTTTCTTTGTCTCTGGGGTCGCACGTTACCATAACATCAGGATAACGATAAGGTCCTTTGCTGGAAAGTTGTAACTTCACATCGGCAATGAATACCTCGCATCCTTTATCTGCAAGATGGCTATCTAAAGCTGTGGCTAAATTTAAAGCAATGCGGTTATGGGGTTTTGTTCCCCCAGTCATGGCAAAAACTTTTCCAGAAACATATTCGTAGCGTAAATCTTGGGTTGGTTCCCATGAAAGATACTCTTCTGGAGTCATGTATGTTGAATCATATGTTGAGTATTGTGGGTTAGCGACCATGAGTTTTATAGCTTCTCCTGAAATCTTTGTTAATGATATGTTTATTTTAATGTAAATAAATTCGGTATTCTGCGGGTAACTTTTGATTTAGATGCTGTACAAATAATTTCAACAAAGCTTAATTACCACAGTAATGTTTAAATTTTGCTGTATATAGGCAAACATAGGGTCAAAAAATGCTAACCTGATTTCCTAGTATCCTTAGTATCTTTATACCCTATGAACTAAGGCTCAAAAATAAAGAACCCGATTCTTTCTTCTCATGATGTCTTCAACACAAACAATTCAAAGCATTTACACCGATGGCGCTTGTTCGGGAAATCCCGGTCGTGGTGGTTGGGGAACCGTCATTTACTTTAGTAATGGCTCCGTTCATGAAATTGGTGACGCTTGTTCTCAAACCACTAATAATAGGATGGAAATGCAAGCTGCGATTGCTGGTCTAAAATACCTGCAATCTTCTGCACAAAATGAACCCGTCACCCTGTATACCGACAGCGAATATCTTATCAACTGCGTTACTAAATGGGTAAAAAGTTGGAAGCGAAAAGGCTGGAAAAAATCAGACGGCCAACCCGTTCTCAACCAAGACTTATTAGAAATTTTAGACGAACTAAACAACAACGCAAAAATAAAATGGCAGCATGTCCGGGGTCATGCTGGTAATATAGGTAACGAACGTTGCGACGCAATAGCCCGTGCTTTCGCTAGTGGTAAACCACCATCTCTGCAACAATTATCACCTAACCATCGTGAATCATCTATACTAAATATAGATGAGGCAAATGTAGCGAAAGTATCAGATAATAGCAAAAACTCTACAATAATTAACAAAGAAAACCAGTATCCTGGCAATTCTGACCCAGATATAAAAAATATAACTACTATGGAGCCATTTCCCGCAACAGCCACCACCTCAGCCGAAGAAATACCCCACGAGGCCAGGGTGGGGCATCTCCGCAACTTAATTGAAACACTCCGTATCGCTGATGAAATTGCTTCGTCAGGCTATTTAATCACCAGTTCTGAGCTTGCGGACTTGATGGATGTTCATGCCAGTGCTGTCACTAGTCGAGGAGACCAATGGCGTTGGCGAAATTGGATAGTTTCGCGGGTTCGTCGCGAAGGTAATCAAATTCTTTGGGAATTGGAACGTGGAGATGGTTTACCAACTGTAAAAAATGGTGAAGATTCGGAGTAGGCAATGGGGAGTGGGGAGTGGGGAGTACATGATAACTTCCCACTCCCCATTAATATTTCCTTCCTCTCCACTCACGAGGTTTGCTGAGTGCTGATAAATATATTCTTAATACAGCTAAGGGGTCAGCAAAAGGTGAAAACCAGAATAACCAACTTCCCTTTGCCGATTTTCTGTCATAGGATGGTGCAATCGCTAGCAACATGGCAAAGCGTATTACTAATAAGAAGATGTTTAGTGCTAAGAGCAGGAGAGGGGGAGATTGGAGGAAGGGGAGATTGTGGGAGGGGGAGAGATGGGGGAAGATGGGGAGATAAGTGAGAGTTATTAAAAGGGGTAAAGCTTGAACTGAGGTAAGCAGCCACAAATCTCCCCAAATTTGTTCACGGGAGGAAGCGTCTTTCAGGTCGAGGCTTCTTCCCCATTCCTTCCAAGTTTCCTTTGCTCCTTCGTACATCCTTACCTTAAGTACCTTGGCGCCATCCAAAAACCCCACTTTAAACCCAGAGGCTGCGATATGCCTTGCTAAGGTGACATCATCACAAAAAGAACTCGCAGCACTGGTATAGCCACCAACAGCAGATAAAACTGAACGTCTACACAAAAAACATTGACCATTAGCCATTACTCTTTCTGCTGCTTCTGTATTTGTACCAGCAGGGTCAAAACGGTAAAGTAATGTCATTAGCAGTGAAGGTTGTAGCCAACATTCTCCGGGATATTTCAGAATGAACTGGGGTGAGAGAGAAACCAAATCGTATTTTTGTGCTGAAGCGGTTCTTACCAAACCAGCAACCAAACCCGGATGTGGTTGGGTGTCAGCATCCATACCCAAAAACCACTCGCTTGCTTCCGAGCTATGTAAAAATCCATTGTGCAAAGCCCACGGACGACCCACCCAACCTGGAGGTAAAGGGTCATCATTCATCACACGAAAACGAGGGTCTTTTTGCTGAGCGGTTTTTACCAAATCAGCAGTACCATCAATAGATTTACTGTCAACAATAGTTATTTCTTTAACTTCATAATTTTGAAGGCTCAGGGCTGTCAATAAAGGGGGAATTCTCTGAGCTTCATTCAGAGTAGGAACAACAATACTAACACTACCTAAAATTTCTAGTGTTGGTTGTTGCGGTTCTACAGGGGGCTGACGACTAGGACCTTTGAATAAACGCGAGAGTAAAATCGCAGTTGCTGGAACTTGGATGAGAAGTAATATCAGCGAGATGGCACTAATAATAGAAAAAAGAGGGCTAAAAACAGGCACAAGAAGTAATAAGGTAGAAGATAGATGACCAAAAAACTTGAACAAATCGACACATTAAAATAATGTGGAGACTAAACATGTTTAGTCTCTACAATGGAATCAGGATTTACTTAACAGCCATTTCAACAGGAGCCACCGCCATTTCTTGATTTGCTCCTTCTACAGCCACTTGGGAAGAAACACCAGCACCTTTCCACCACAAAAGAATTGCTGGGATAACGCCAAATATGAAACCGAGGCTAACCGGGATAAAAAATCCATAACCTAGACTCAGACCAGCAGCAAAGGCAAAGTTACTCAAATAAATTACCAAGGGCAAAGTAAGTTGAGAACGCTTTAATTTAATGGAAGTATTTCTCCATAAAATCCCCGCAACACTCATAAACAAAGCACTGGTACCAAACCAACCAGCATAATTTCGGTAAGGTGTGCCATAAAAAGCTCCTGGCTGTTCCCAAAACCAGAAAGGTAAATTTGTCTGGCTCATTGCTGGTTCTAGAGCAAAATCCCAGCATGTGAACAATAAAGCACCAAGAGCAACCGCACCTAATTGACGACCCCAAGTTGGTTTCTCAGCTAGGTTTAAACCCGCACGGGCAATTAAGTAGGCAGACAAGCCCACGTAAAACCAAGATAAGGGAATCGTAAATGGTACTAGCCCAGCAATTTTATATCCCAAGCCACTGAGGTAACTATAGTCACCAAAAGGAAAACCAGTACTAGTTCCCAATAATTCACTGCCTACTGATATTGATACTGCAGGCAACATAAATGCTAACCAAGTACCTAATCCTAGTACTCGATAAGCATAAATAGAAACGGCTACTGTCCCAAAAATAATATCTACGACACCACCATCAGCCATACTCGTTTGCATGGCATTCTCTCCCACCTGGCCAAAGTGCAAGATGAATTCAGCGTGAGGTATAACTAATAAGATGCCCACCAATCCAAACACCTTAGCCAAAATATGACCAATTAGACATACACGTTCAGCAAGAACCAGCTGTTTCATAACAGTTCCTTAACAAGATGTGACATTCGGCTACTTCGCTGCTAACAGTTTACAAATGTTTACGAACATATTTAACAAATTTGTGCGAAAAATCTAACCAAAACCAATTAGGCATGGCTTGAGTCAACATTTTGTCGGCAGCATAAAAATTACGATGATAGAGTTGTGGATTAAAAGATAGAAATCATTATCTATCCAAACACAAAATATGTATACAAGTAGCATCCTCCTCTAATATTCGGATTTAGAGTATATTATGACACCAGTAGTTGTTTCACCTTAGTTTTGTAGCTTTAGGTAAAATAAGGATATGTATTCCACCAAAAAGGTGTGAAACAATAGGATGACCCAAACAAAGGCAGTAACAAAGCAATGTCTATTTTCCAGAAACTCCCGTGGGTTGCCCTATCGCTAGTACTTTTAACCTATAGCAGTTTGGGCTGGTTAATATATAGAGCAAAAGTTCCAAACTTCGTCTGGTTGCTTACCGTAATTGCTGTCTTATTGTTTGAAGGAAGTTTGACAGCACTTTGGTCAAAACTGGCAACCTATTGGACTATTTTCTTTAGGTCTAATCGCCGGAGCTTCTTTTTCACGCTATTCATGGCTTTTTCCCTATTTCTTATCATCGCCCAATTTCGACTCTTTCTTGATATGACGGTGATAATTTCCGCAATTATGCTAGGTAGACTGGATTTTCAGGTAGCTGGATTTAGCCAAAAGTTTGCCTTTTGGTTTATGTCTTTATTTTCTTTAACTGGTTTAGGCTTGGGTGCTTTAGTTGCTAGTGTTATGTCGTCGTTGTAGAGACGTGGAATTATGCCTTTATGGGCACACTTGGTGAACACGTCTCTACACTCATTCAACACTACGCGCAATAATTAAGCAGAACAAGCTTCAGGTGTGTAAACGCTGACTTTTTTGCTGGATTTGCCTTTTCTTTCAAAAGTAACTACGCCATCAATCAAAGAAAACAGGGTGTCATCTTTGCCAATACCAACGTTGTTACCAGGGTGAAACTTAGTCCCACGTTGACGTACAAGAATACTTCCAGCACGGACAGTTTGACCACCAAAGCGTTTTACACCTAGTCGCTGAGCATTTGAGTCGCGACCGTTACGAGTACTACCAGTACCTTTCTTATGAGCCATAATTCCCTCTTTTTCAGTTTTTTCTAGTTGCTCTATTATTATTCCGCAGCTGCTTCTTGCTCTGTAGGAGCTTCAGCAGCAGCAGCCTCAGCCAGCACCGAACCATTAACACTGATGGAATTAATCATCAATCTAGTAGTTTCTTGGCGATGCCCCCGTTTTTTACGAGTTTTCTTCTTAGGCTTCATTTTATACACAAGCACCTTCCGACCTCTAAAGTGTCGCATTACAGTGCCTTCTACTTTTGCGCCTTCGATAGTGGGTTGTCCGACAGTAACTTCACCGTTATGTTGTACAAACAAAACCGATTCGATGGTAACTGTTTCATCCGCTTGGGCCGAAAGCAGTTCTATATCATAAAAACGACCTGGCTCTACCCGTATTTGTTTACCGCCAGTTTCAATAATTGCGTAAGTCATGGAATTGTCCTTAGAGTTGCCGTACAGGTAGCTGGTTTGTAATATTTTTTACAATGAGCGAATTTTCGCTGCCAGCTTTGTCATCTACCTGGTCCGAGCGGAAGTTAGATAGACAAATGTTAATCCTAGTTGATTGATTAGGGTTATGTCAACTTGGGCAGCGGATGATTTACGGATGTAACGGATGATTAATCAAATATGGCTCTTAATATCCAAGTATTAATACCTTGTTTTAGTCAAATTACGAAATCTTGATTTTTAGATGTGTAGTCAATAATGGACACAACACAGAACAGCACAAACCTCCGAGCGGGTAGTCCACTGCTCGGATTTTCCTATACATATCATACTCCTTTTATTGTTCATAAGTTAAGATAGTGGCTATATTTTTGATTAAAACTTAATTTAAATTGAACCGAAATGAAACGAATAGAAGTTGAGAAAAGAAGTATTTTTATTGGGTTGTCGGGTAGCCACGGATATGGCTTAAATCGTCCTGATTCAGACTATGATTATCGAGGTGTTTTTATTGCTCCTAAGAGATTTTACTTAGGTTTTGATGAAATAGAACAAAAAGATAGTGGTTGGGATGAACCAGGTATATTTCCATTTATAGATGGAAATCAAGATACTGTTATTTATGAATTAAGGAAAATATTACATTTATTAGAAGGTGCGAACCCGAATATTTTAGAATTACTTTGGTTAAATGAATATCCTTTTTTGAGTCCTGTGGGGCAACATTTAATTAACCACAGAAAAATATTTTTGAGCAAAAAGGTAAAACATACTTATTCTGGTTATGCTTTTGCTCAAATAAAAAAAATTGAGACTCATCGCAAATGGCTATTAAATCCTCCAAAAAGTAAACCCCTTCCATCGGATTTTGGTATCACAGATGAAGCTGCTTTAACAAAAGATGAGCTACATGCTTTTTTGGAGTATTTATACACTTTAATTCGAGGGAAAATTGAGTTTTTAGAAGAAGCTGAAGAGCTATATCATCTGTTGACTGCGGAAATTGATTTTAAAGGGATGCTAAAACAACACCCTTTAACGGATGAAGCTTTGGAATATACACAAAAACTAACAAATAGCCGTGGTGATTTCATTCGTCTACTACAAAAAAGCCAAAAATATCAAATTGCCTTAAGAGAGTGGAACTCTTATGTATCTTGGCAAAAAAATCGCAACCCAGCGAGAGCTTCCATGGAGAAAAACTCTGGTTTCGACCTCAAACATGGGATGCACTGTATTAGATTATTACGCAGTGGGCTAGAAATATTACGGACTGGTGAGGTTTTTGTTGATAGAAGAAAAGCTGGTGACGCAGAAGATTTAAGAGCGATTCTTAAGGGTGAATATTCTTATGAGCAAGTCACGAAAATGGCAGATGATTTAGTCGCTCAGATGGAAGAAGTTTACAAAGAATCAACCATACCTCATAGTCCTGACTCGGAACAAATTAATGATTTATGTATTGAGCTGGTGGAAATGCAGGGGTTTTAGTTGTTGACGGTTGACGGTTGACGGTTGACGGTTGACGGTTAACTGATGATTATTCAGTTAGCAGGTAACAACCAACAGTCAGCAGTTAGCAGTCAACAACCAACAGTCAACAACCAACAGTCAACAACCAACAGTCAACAACCAACAGTCAACAATTTAAAGTAGGTCTGCAAACCAGTAAATGCTGACGACTAGTAGTAACAAGGCTAAAATTTGGGTGATTCTAGTTTGATGGGAAGGAGCTATTGCTTCTCGGACTAGCATCGATATTGAGGTTCCCACCATAAAGCTCAAACCCAATACCATGTAAGGTAGCTGGGAAGAAATTAACCAAATTACCACCATTATCATTGATAGGGTCAACATTAACCACTCAATAAACCAGGGTGGGTTGTATTGGCTAGTCAAAATCAATGTGTTAACCCAAAAATTCCAGCCTCTAATCATAATTTGTTGGTTGTTGGTTGTTGACTGTTGACGGTTGACTGTTGGTTGTTGACTGCTAACTGCTGACTGTTGGTTGTTGACTGTTGGTTGTTGACTGTTAACTGTTGGTTGTTGATTGTTAACTGCTAATTGCTAACTGAATAATCATCAGTCAACCGTCAACCGTCAACCGTCAACCGTCAACCGTTAACCATCAACGAACACCTGCTTTCAATTGGCCGTTTTTCTGTGTAGTATCTTCTGGTAATTCGACACCAAAAACTCTTGCGAAAACTTTTTCTACTTTGTAACCAGAGTCAATTGATTCTAAAGGGTCTTTCCGCAAACGGTGTCGTAGGCAGAGTGTAATTACGCGACGAATATCATCAATTGTTACTTCTGTGCGACCTTCAAAAGCTGTAATTGCTTTAGCTGCGCGGTTTGTGACTATATCTCCACGTAATCCGTCTACGTCTAATTCCGAACATACTTCGGATATTTTTACTCGTAGGTCATAATCCAAATTTACTGAAGGTAGTAAATTTTGGGCTTTAACAATGCTTCCTTGTAGGTCTTCTTGCTGGACTTTGTATTGTTCTAAAAAGCTTGGGGGATTTTGGTCAAAGTCGGAACGTTGTTCTACGATTTGTACACGCAAGGCTGGTTCTTTGACTGTGTGAATTTCTGCGTGCATTCCAAAACGGTCAAGTAATTGAGGACGCAATTCTCCTTCTTCTGGGTTACCAGAACCAACAAGAACGAAACGTGCTGGGTGACGAATGGAAATACCTTCCCGTTCGACTGTGTTCCAGCCACTTGCAGCTGAGTCTAATAATACGTCTACGAGGTGGTCATCTAACAGGTTGACTTCATCTACGTAAAGGATACCTCGGTTTGCTTTTGCTAACAGTCCCGGTTCAAAAGCTTTTACACCTTCTGATAAGGCTTTTTCTATATCAATTGTTCCACAAACCCGGTCTTCGGTAGCGCCAAGGGGTAGGTCTACCATTTGCACTTTTGTATGAGCGATGGGAATATCTACACCTTGTTGAGCTTTTTGCCGAACTTCATCACTCATTAAATCGGGGTCGCTGGGATGAGAGTTGAAGGGGTCGTTCGCGACTACGGGTATTTCCGGTAACAGGTCTGCGAGGGCACGGATGGTAGTTGATTTTCCAGTTCCTCGGTCGCCCATTATCATTACACCACCTATTTTGGGGTCGATGACATTGAGCAACAACGCCAGTTTCATCTCTTCTTGACCCACAATGGCGGTAAAAGGAAATACTACACGACGGGCTTGGGCTGTTGGACTCACTAAATTAACCTTTCACAATATTTTTCTTATTACCGTTCTTTATTGTGACACAGAAGGGGGAGTGGGGAATTAATAATGTAGAGACGCGATATATCGCGTCTCATCACACGATATATATCGCGTCTCATCCTATAACCATTAGATTAAGGTTTGTTTGGTGCGCGAAAAACAAAGTAGTATAAAAGAACTTGGTGAGGGAAAAACTATGACTACAGCGGTCAAATCCATAACCTTAGAAGAATTTCTGGAATTGCCAGAAACTGAGCCAGCTTCTGAATATATTGATGGACAAATTAGCCAAAAACCTATGCCACAGGGAGAACATAGTCTAATTCAAGGTGAACTTATTACCGCAATTAACAAGGTTGCTAAAACTCCAAAGATTGCTCTTGCATTACCTGAACTGCGCTGCACTTTTGGCGGTGCTACTATTGTTCCTGATGTTGCCGTATTTCGCTGGGAGCGCATACCACGTCAAGAGTCCGGGAGAATTGCTAACCGCTTTGAAAGTCATCCGGACTGGGCAATAGAAATTCTTTCCCCAGAACAAAGTCAAACAAAGGTTCTGCGTAACCTGTTGCACTGTTCTCGCAATGGCACAGAATTAGGATGGTTGATTCTTCCAGATGAAGACAGCGTTTTGACCATACTTCCTAATCAACGAATCGAATTACTTGCAGGTACAGACCAACTTCCGGTTCTTAGCAATATAAATTTATCTTTAACTGTTGAGCAAGTTTTTAGTTGGCTTAGTCTCTAGTAATATTTTCAGGGTAAGACACCACCAAAAGCCACCAAAGCCACCAAAAGCCAGGGAATAAATTCCCTGTCTAAAAGCTAAAGTCGTCTGAAGACGACTGAATCAAAATTTGTAACTTCAGGCTTCAAATAATATTTATCATTACGGTTATATATTTTAGCTAACCATTAATTTACATGTTTAGTCCATTTCAATGGACTTTAGCTTTTAGACAGGGAATTTATTCCCTGGCTTTTGTGTCTGGCTTTTGTGTCTGGCTTTTGCTCTGAAGCCAATAAATTAAACAGTAGCCCCTAATTGCAGCCCATACAAATTAGCATAAACCCCCCCTTTAGCAATCAACTCCTCATGAGTTCCCCGTTCCACAATTTGACCTTGCTCCACCACAAACACTTGGTCAGCGCTAGTCACGGTACTTAGACGGTGAGCAATAACAAAACTGGTGCGGCCTTTTAGCAGTCGAGCAAGAGCTTCTTGAACTAGAGCTTCTGTACGGGTATCAATACTGCTTGTGGCTTCATCCAAAATTAAAATACGTGGGTTAATTAAAACAGCTCGTGCAATACTAATTAATTGTTGTTGTCCGTAACTCAGACTAGTTCCCTTTTCTCCCAAGCGGGTGGCATAACCTTGGGGTAAGCTGGTGATAAATTCGTGAACATTGGCGATTTGTGCTGCTTGTTCAATTTCCGCTTGGCTTGCATCCGAACGACCAAACGCTATATTTTCTGCAATAGTACCGCTTAGTAGTACTGTATCTTGTAAAACTATACCTATTTGACGCCGCAAACTTTCTTGAGTAACTCGCCTTATATCAATATTATCAATGGTTACAGCACCGCTAATTACATCATAAAATCGCAAAATTAAGTTAATTATTGTGCTTTTCCCTGCTCCCGTCGCACCAACTAAAGCTATCATTTGTCCTTGTTTGGCATGAAAAGTTACTCCATTCAAAGCCAATTTTTTAGAACTATTTTCTAATCCTTCCTGTTTGTAGCCGAATGTCACGCTTTCAAACCTGACTTCACCTTTAATTGTTGGCATTTCAATTGCATTCGGTGTGTCTTTCAGGTAAACAGGCTCATCTAACAATAAAAAAATTCGTTCTAAACCTGCAAAAGCTGATTGTGCTTGATTATAAAATTGGCTCAGGACTTGAATTGGCTGGAAAAATAGTTGCACGTAAAGCAGGAAAGAAGTAACTGTGCCAACTGTCGCTGTTCCTTTTACTGCCAAATACCCCCCATAAACCATCACCCCAGCTGTTCCCAAGGTATTTAGCAAATCTATTGAGGGTAAAAAAGCAGCAGTGGTTGCCATTGCGTCCACATTCGCATCCCGATTTGCAGCGTTGACACTATCAAATTGCTGCAAATTGAATTGTATTCGGTTAAACGCTTGCGCTTCCCGAACGCTATTAATATCTTCCTCTAAACGGGCTGAAAGCTGACCAATAGTTTGCCTTGTTAACCTAAATTTTGTTCTTGACCACTTTGCAAACAACCCTGTTGCGAAAATCATTAAAGGTACTACTAAGTTACTCATCAACCCCAATTGCAGGTTGAGCGAAAGCATGGCGATAACAATCCCAATCAAGCCAAAAACACTCCCAACAATTTGGGCGATCGCAATTCCGAAAGTTTGCTCAACGGTACTTACATCATTCAACAGACGGCTCATCAGGTCACCTGCTTGACTGCGCTCAAAGAAGCTCAAGGGCAAACTTTGGATTTTGGTGAAAATATCACTACGCAACTGAGCTAAAAGCCGCTGCATAATCCAGCCAATCTGCCGAATTTGTGCCCGTGTAACAAAACTACTAAAAATATAGACGACTGCTAGCAGCACTAAAATCTGCATTAAACCCCGCAAATTGCCACGGGTAATCAAATTATCAATAGACCAACCCACAATAAATGGTCCTAGGGCTTGGCATGTAGCAGTAATAATAACTAGTAATAATGTAGCTAAAATATCTTTTTTATAAACGTAAAAATATCGCAGAAACCGTTGCAGCGTCGGATAATGCTGTGATTTATCAGGTTTTGATGCAGCAACGTGGTCTGTAGTCATGCCTATTCCTAAGTCCTTAAAGATATATTTTAATCTCAGTTGACGGTTGACAGTCAACAGTCAACAGTCAACAGTCAACAGGTGCTTTTTTTATCTGAGACTCCAAAATTGCACCATACAGAGGACTATTTTGCATAAGTTCCTCGTGAGTCCCCTGAGCAACCAATTTTCCTTCATCAATCAACAAAATTCGGTCAGCATTCTGTACCGTACTGATGCGTTGAGCAATAGCAAAAACCGTACAAGTGCGATTGTGCATCAATTTATCAAGAGATTTATGAATTTGACTTGCAGTTTTAGCATCAACCGCAGAGGTACTATCATCCAAAATCAAAATACGGTAATCAGTCAAAAGCGTCCGAGCAATAGCAAGTCTTTGTTTTTGTCCACCCGATAAACCAACCCCTCGTTCTCCAACTATTGTTTCGTAGTCATCAGGCAAACCCATAATGAAGTCGTGGATGTGAGCAATCTTAGCAGCTTCCATCACCAACTCTAAAGGGGCATTGGGCACAGCATAAGCTATATTTTCGCGGATAGTCCCAGAAAATAACCTAGTCTCTTGAAAAACAACACCAATGTGAGACCGCAAACTTTTTAACGTAAAGTCACGCACATCATATCCATCAATACGAACCGACCCGGAAGTCACATCGTAGAAGCGGGGAATTAAATTGACCAAAGAACTTTTTCCCGAACCAGTCTTTCCTAAAATGGCAATTAGTTCATTGGGTTTAGTTTCAAAAGAAATATTTTGCAGTGCATAACTAGTAGCACCGGGATAGCGGAAAGACACATCCTCAAAAGTAATTCTAATACTACTAGTATTAAAATTAATCGCATTGGGACGGTCATGAATTTCTACCTCAGTATCAATTACCTCATATATCCGCTTTGCAGAAGCAGCAGCCTGAGCAATAATAGAGGAAGCAAAACCAATCTGCAAAATAGGTTGAAGAATAACAGACAAATAAGAATTAAAAGCGACTAATTCACCAACAGAAAATTGTTTTCCAATAACAGCACTACCACCATAACCAATTACAGTTATAGTGACTAAATTATTTAATAGAAATATAAAAGGAAAAACATTAGAAATAGCCCTAATGACTTTTATATTAGAACCAAGTACATCCTGATTTTTTTCTATATAACGCTCAGTCTCTTTATCTTCTCGTACAAAAGCTTTAACAACACGTACCCCTATTAAATTTTCTTTCAAAACAGCATTTAGTTCACCCAACATCTGTTGTGCTCGACCAAATAGGGATGCACCCGTGGAGAAAAAGCGAATTAATAAAAACGCAGCAATGGGTATAGCTAAGAGTGTAATTAAAGCAAGTTGCCAGTTCATCACTAACAAAATCACAGCAATTGTGATTACAGTCAGAAAAGAACTAATTACCTGAAGTAAAGTAGTACCAACAAAAGTGCGAATCTGCTCAATATCCCTTGTAATGAGTGTTAATAGCTGGGAGGTAGGAGCGCGGTCATGATAACTAAAACTGAGATTTTGAATTTTATCAAAAACCAGATTTCGTAACCTGTAAGCAACCCCTTGAGCAACCGCTTCTGACCAAAAACCTTGCCCGAAATTGAACAGTCCTCGTGCAATTGCGATAACAACTAATAAACCACCAGTAAAAAAAACAGCATCTAAATCCTTTTGTGCAATACCTTGGTCAATCCCCCACCGGAAAATTTGTGGGGTGAAAGCATTAGCAGCAATTAATAATAATAAACTGGAAAACGCACCTAAAGACATCCAACGATATTCATTTAAATAAACCAAAGCGCGTTTAAGCGAGCTTATGGGTGAAGAACCATTATTTTTTTTAGTCAACTTAGTACCTCGTTTTTTTTGTAGCTGGCTAATATCATTTTTAGCCTAGAAGCTTAAGACATTATTAGCATTGATATGACATAGTTATAAAAGTTTCATTATGCTGTTCATTCTTCCGTAGGTGAGAAAAACGTCAGCCTTTTGATAGATAGTGATTTGAGGTACATTGGCAGCCACGGTAGTTTAAAGTTGCACTTGAGGTACTGAAGTCTATTTTATTACCAATTTAACCCAACCCCTAACTTGTGTGAGGGCGGAGACAATACTGCTCGGTTAAGAGAATTTGTAGGTTGGGTTGTTCGCGCAGCGTGACGCTTCGTCATGGCTTTGGGAAACCCAACATTTCATTGTACTTATTGGGTTTCGTTCCTCAACCCAACCTACGTATTTCGGTATTTTGGGACTTAACCGACAAGTATTGAGAGCGGAGATTGTTTGCCTTGGATGTGGAATTTTCGCTTTAGTTTGGGAACTATATATCTGAGATATTTTCCAGATACTTGTGAGTGAATCACCCAAATGCAAACAGCGGTCTCCACCAATAAAATAAAGTAAAAAAAAATACCTTTACGTCTTGTCATTGCGAGAAATCACAAGAGATTTCTTCTATAAATCTGTGACCCATCTAGCTCTTCTAAGAATAAACATAAGTACAGTTTCTTCTCTAGAAATAATATCAACAGTTGCTTCCATACCAGATTGTAGATTATTTTTAGGGTTATCCTTAAGAAACATTTTTTCTGGTTGGATAGTAACCTCATAAAAAGGAGTTGCATTTGTTCCATTAGCATCGCTCGTAATCGCGTCAGCAGAAATAGCCCGTACAGCACCTTTAATACTACCAAAATCAGGAAATGGATACGCAGAAAATCGCAATTGCACTTTACCTTGTTTGCACTCAACTACCTCAACTTCCTTACAAACAGTAACTTTTGCAATATCCTCAGCAGGTACACGAGCTTTTATCATCAGCGCACTCTTCCGTGGAACAATCTGAGTAATCGCTTCTCCCGGTCTTATCACCTGCGAAGAATTCCGCAACGCCAGATTAATAATCGTACCATCAGTATTAGCACGAATCACAGTTTTTTTGATATTCAAACTAATCTGTTGTAAATCTTTTTCACTTTGAATTACTTGATTTTCTATTTCCGTTCGACGTTGTAGTAATTGCGACCGCTCTTTTCTTAAAGTAGCTACAGTAACATCCCCTCTAGCTTTTTCTTGAACAATTCGCTCCTTAGAAATATCTACCATCGCTACACTAGGATTAAGAGCAGCTTTAGCAGTTCGCAATTTAGCTTTAGCAATTTCCACAGCTTTTTGTTCCGCTTTCACCATAGATTGAGCTTGCTTGACACCAAGCTGTCTCTGTTCAAAATCACGACGAGGAACAACACCCTCTTGAAACAATTGTTGCATTCGTGCTTGCTCCCGTTGCGAAAACTCCAAATCAGTCCTAGCTCTTTCTAAATTAACCTCCGTTGTTTGTAAACCAGCAGTAGCAGCTTGAACCTCACTTTGAGTTCTAACTAACCAATCTTGATACTCCCGTTCATTTCTAACCAACTCAGCTTTAGCAGAAGCAATAGTACGTTCAGTCACATTAGATTCAGCTAAAATTTGAGAGTCCAAATTACCCAATTGGTTATTAACCTCCATCAATTGTGATTTATTCAACTGAATATTCCCCAACAACTGACTTTTTTGGATTTGCATTTGGGAATCATCAATATAAGCAATTGCTTCACCCTTTCTTACAACTTGATTTTCCTTAACCTCAATTTTTTTAATAACCCCCTCAATAGCAGCCTGAACAATTTTTAATTCCCCAGCGGGACGCACATTACCAGCTGTTTTTATGGTCACATTATACTTACTAACAGAAGCCAAAACAACAGCAACACCAAAAGCAGCAACTAAAACCAACCCACCCAAAGAAGTCCATAAACTAACAGGAGGTAAAAAATAATTTTTTTCAACCTCACGAAGAACCTCAGGACGATACTTAAGATTATTATTTTGTGGCTGAATTTCTTGCAGAGGCTGACTTTTAGGACGAGATACAATAACCATAATAATTAATATTTCTTTCTTTCTTTCTTTCTTTCTTCTCTTCCTTGGCAACTTGGCAACTTGGCGGTTCGTTTTAAGGAATTAAAAACCTTAAATGCTCCCCCTCTCTACATCTCAAATCACCAACAGAACCCTGAAGCTTCAACTTACCTTGTTCCAAGAAAACAACCCAATCAGCACGAGTAATAACCCTAGGACGGTGACTAATTAAAATAGTAGTCTTCCCTTCACGATAAGACAAAACCTGGTCTAAAACTTGCTCCTCACTTACCGGGTCAAGTCCAGAAGTAGACTCATCCAAAATCATAATCGGAGGATTATTAACCAGCGCTCTAGCTAAAGCCAAACGTTGCCGTTGTCCACCAGAAATATTTGCACCAAACTCACCCAAAACAGTTTGATAAGTATTTGGTAACTTTCTAATAAACTCATCAGCACCAGCAACCTTACAAGCTATGACAATATCTTCAAACGTTGCATCCGGAACAGCCAAGCGAAAATTATCTAAAATTGAACGACTCCAAAAATGTGCATCTTGAGGAACAAGCACAACCTGTTGCCTTAAAGAATCTAAACGTAAATCCTGTAAATTATAAATTCCAAAATAAATAGTCCCCGACTGAATTGGGTATAATCCCGTAACCACTTTTGATAAAGTACTTTTACCACAGCCAGACTTACCAATTAAAGCCGTAACTTTACCCCCAGGAATCGTCAAAGTAAAATCATCCAACAAATCTAATCTTCCAGCATGATTAAAATTTACTTTGGTACAAACAATATCACCATCATCAGCAATAGGAGCAGAACTTTTTTGCGAATCATCCTCACTTTCTGGAGTAGAATCAATAACTTCAGTCAGTCTTTCAGTCGCAGTTTTAGCTCGCGTTAACTCATCCATCAACCCCACTAAAGTAGCAATCAAAGCAATGAAATTACCATTCATGCTATTAAAAGCCAATAATTGACCAATACTCAACTCTTTGTTAATTACCAAACTACTACCAAACCAAAGCAACCCAACACTACCAATCCCAGAAACTAGACCAGAAAAAATATTATTGATAATTCCTATTTGTACAGTTCGGAAAGTTAAGTTAGCTAAAGTTGTAAATCTGGTTTGAAATTCTTCCCAAAACTGTGGTGTAGAAGTAGTAGTTTTAAGAGTAAGTGCGCCTTTAAAAGTTTCAACTAATACACCTTGATTTTCAGCCTCTGCAACTAATACACTACGAGTTTTTTGTTGCAAAGTCGGCAAAAAAACCACAGTAGATATAGACATAAAAACCGCAATTACAACCGCAGCTAAAGTTAGCCTCCAGCTAGATGTTAACATGAACGCAAAAGAAATAACTGCAATAAAAATCTGGCTGGGTAAACTAACAACAACTTGTGAAACGATTTGGTTAATTTCTTGAATATCTCGTTGTCTACTAACAATTTCTCCACTACGTCGCGATTCGTAATATGACAGAGGTAAATGTAAAATTGCTCTAGCAAATTCCAACACTAAACCCAACTCCAAACGTTGAGCAAAATGCGCTACCAAATTAGATTGCACCAATGCTAAAGAACTGCTGACCATATTCATGACTACTACAGCAATCGCAACTACATTTAGTAGCCTCATATCACCGCGAACTAGTACATCATCAGTTAATATCTGTACCAAAAACGGAGAAGCTAAAGATAATAAACCCGTCACTAAAGCACAAATAAAAACTTCTAACAGAATGCCACTATAAGGTAATACCCGTTGAAAAAATCGACCGACACCCGCAGTTTTATCTTCTGGTTGCTTTAAAAAACGACTGGCGTCTTTTTCTAATAACAACATTACGCCATCAGTCCAACCCATTGCCAATTCTTTTTTAGAAAGAAAGCGTATTCCTATTGCTGGGTCTGCAACTACAGCTTTTTTTCCTTTGCGTCCATAAAGAATTACCCAGTGATAACCCATCCAGTGGATAATTGCTGGTAGGGGAACTTGATTGATTTTGTCTAAAATATCAGAAGAAGCTTTGACTGCACGTGCATTAAAACCTAAAGTTTCAGCACCTCGTCGTAAACCTAATAAAGTTGTCCCTAACTGTCCAGTTCCTACAACTTCACGAGTACGGTTCAGCGTAAAATTTTTACCGTAATATTTGGAAATAGCAGCAAGACAAGCAGCTCCGCAATCCTGTTCGCTATGCTGTCGAATAAATTGATATTTCATAATTGATATTTCATCAATATTCAGATTAATTTAAAATAAAGCAGCTAAAAAACTTAAGAAACTTCGACTCATACCACCTCTTCCCCGACTTCTGCGACCACCGAAGCTTCTAAATAATGAATTGAAACCAATTGTAATTTGTGAAAATGAATATCCCGTTCTTTGAGATGATGAACCACTAGAGCCATTTCCGGAAATATTGACATCGCTACTACCAAAAGTTCTGATATCTGTTTTTTGGAATAAAAAATTATCTAAGCTTAATTCTGAAGATAATCCACCTGTTAATGATTCTTGTTCTGCTTCGGATAATTCTTGTAGTAAGGAAGATTTATTTTTTCTATTCATTTTGTTACCTTTATTCAATGATTTTGACTAAAATTTTTCCCAGATAAAGTATTGCAGAAGAAAAAGAATATTTAGAGTAAGTAAACTTAATCTAAATATTCCATTATTGTCGGTGTAACTTTGGCGTAAGATATGAGTCAATAAATGGTAATAATTAACCTAGTTTAATTAAGTTAAAGCCACCTGTATTAATTTCGGTAGTCATTCCTCGACCCCCAGTAGTACTACCATTTGGGCCAGAAGAACTGATGGTTTCTAAAGAACTTTGCTTAGCTTTAAATTGAGTCAAGCTAGCACCAAAAGCTCCATCTAAGCTACCGAAATCGTAACCACCAGCCAAACTTTCTTGTTGTTCATCAGATAATTCAACGAAAGCTTGTGTTTCTGTAATTTGGTGTGACATAATTAATTACCTCTTAGTTTGTTGTTTGTTGTTTTCGGGGTGGGTTTCTTTCGTTTCCCTCCTTGATTAATAATTTAGTTGCTCCCAATATTCAGTTACTAGTCCAATATCTATCCAGTTTTTGACCAATATTTTGTCACTGGCAATAAAAATGCTCACTTCGACTTCCTAACTTATTGTCGTAGGTTGGGTTGACGCTTTGGGAAACCCAACATTTCCTTATATTTAGTTGGGTTTCGTTCTAACTTATTGTCGTAGGTTGGGTTGACGCTTTGGGAAACCCAACATTTCCTTATATTTAGTTGGGTTTCGTTCTAACTTATTGTCGTAGGTTGGGTTGACGCTTTGGGAAACCCAACATTTCCTTATATTTAGTTGGGTTTCGTTCCTCAACCCAACCTACGAGTCTTAGCGTTTTCGAGCTTAACCGTGTCTGTTCAAACCTGCTGTAAGTATTTACCCGGATTTTTCGCTAAAACGTAATTACTTGTTTTCAGATGTATTATATACAACTTAAGAAACACTTAAGAGAATATATACCATTAGATAGGTGTTTAAATTGAATTTTTGATTAGGTATGATTGCCAAAAAATAAACCTGGGTGTTGCTAAATCTATCCTGCTCAACAAAAGGAAAAATTACTATGTCTACAAAATCATGACGATAGATTTACGTAAGTTTTTTCGAGTTACCAGTCCCAGTAAGACTTTGGTGGTGGAAAATATTGAAGACCGGAAATATTACATCGACTTTTCTTCTGTACGAGGAGGGAAAATTATCGAAGAATTAAAGGAAAATATCACATTTTTCTCTCCGGATGAGCCAACATGTGTGTTATTTAGTGGACATATAGGTTGTGGTAAATCTACTGAACTGTTACGCTTAAAAACCGAGTTAGAAGCAGAAGGTTTCTACGTAGTTTATTTTGAATCCAGCGAAGATTTGGAAATGGCTGACGTGGATATTGGAGATTTTCTTTTAGCTATTGCTCGTCGGGTTAGTCAAAGTTTAGATAATATTCAAATTGGGGAAGCCAGAAAACTCAAAGAATTGCTGCAAGGTGCATGGAAAGTATTAAATGCAGAAGTTGAAGGAATGAAATTAAAGCTTCCTGGAGTTGGAGAGGTAGGAGTTACCACAGAAGGAGAAAAATTTTCTTTGTCTTTTGGAATTGGTGAAATCACTGCGAAGACAAAAAGTGATGCAACATTACGATATCGTCTGAATCAGTTTTTAGGACCTCAAAAAGCAAAGTTACTAGAAGCGATTAATAAAGAACTCCTGGAACCAGCGATTAGCAAACTTAAGCAGCAGGGTAAAAAAGGATTGGTGGTGATTGTCGATAATCTCGACCGGGTAGATAGTCGTGCAAAATATTGGGGTCGTCCACAACAAGAATATTTATTTATCGACCAAAGCGAATATTTGAGTAACCTGAAGTGTCATGTAGTTTACACCATGCCTTTAGCGCTTAAGTTTTCCAGTGACTATGGCAACTTGACACAAAGATTCCCTTTAGACCCCAAAGTTTTACCAATGGTACCAGTACGATGGCAGGATGGTAGTGATTGCGGTGAAGGTATGGCACTATTACGACAAATGGTATTAGCAAGAGCCTTCCCAGATTTAGATATTACACAGCGTTTAAACAAAATTACTGAAGTATTTGACTCCCCAGAAAGTCTAGACCGCTTGTGTAACGTCAGTGGAGGTCATGTACGCGACTTACTTAGACTCTTGAATAATTGGATTCAAAAAGAAAGACAACTTCCCCTGCAACGCAAAACTCTAGAAGCTTTGATTCGCTATCGTCGCAATGAAATGACAATGCAGATTGACGATTCCGAATGGGAATTATTACGTCAAGTCAAAAAACGAAAAAAAGTTAGTGGAGACCAGGAATACCAAAAACTAATCCACAGTCGTCTAGTCTTTGAATACCGTGATAAACATGGAGAATCTTGGTTTGACATTAATCCCATACTCCTAGAAGCCAAAGAACTGGAGTAGGGAGTTATAACGTAGGTTGGGTTGAGGAACGAAACCCAACATTATTCCTAAATTTCTAGACATGAAATTGTTGGGTCTCGTTCCTCGACTTAACCTACGTACTTATTACTAAAAATGTCTAATTTTCAATCTTTAAACGAAGAAGCACTTGCGGAACTCATATGGACTCTGGAAGCTTCTGTGGGGGAATTTAAGTTAATTTTGGCACGATGTAATTACTTGCGTTTGCGTTCACACATTGTCAAAAAATTACAAGAAAATACTAATCTTGATATCCAATTTGTTAATCTGAAAAAGACAGACAAAACTCTCTACGCCAAAATTTACTCAGAATTAGCAGAAAAACAACCAAAAGCTTTGATGGTGTTCTACTTAGAGTCTTTACGTGAACTTACACAAATGCTGAGTGCAACTAATCAAGTACGAGAGGAATTTAGAAAAAACTTTCATTTCCCCTTAGTTATATGGGTCACGGATGAAGTTTTTCAGCAAATGCTACGTTTTGCCAGTGATTTTGAAAGTTGGGCAACCACAGTTAAGTTTACATTACCAAACAACGAGCTAATTCAATCTCTACAGCAAGATACAGATACCATTTTTGCCACATCACTTTCATCCGATACTTATTCTCTTGGTTGGCAAATGGGATACCTACGACGGAGAGAAATTGCCACTGCACTAAAAGACTTACAACAAAGGGGTGAAAAAATTGAACCCTCTCTAAAAGCCAGCGTTGAATTCGTCTGTGGTCAAGATGCCTACCTAAAAAACCAAATTGACAAAGCCCTACTTCACTATCACAAAAGCTTAGAATTTTGGCAAAACTACCCATCCCCCCCGGACCACTTCCCACTCCCCACTCCCCACTCCCTACTAAGAGCAGGAGTTTTACAGTTCTACATTGGGCTATGCTATTTGCAGCAAGCTGAGCGCTATCGTGGGCAAAGTCGCGATTATTTAGAAATAGGTAGAACTTATTTGCAAGAGTGCATTAATCTTTTTACCCAAGAAAATCGTCTTAATTTAGTAGCTAAATTTATCAATCCTCTCGGTGAAGTTTTGCAACGTTTAGAAGATTGGAAGGATTTAGAACATCTGGCCAAAAAATCTTTGAACCTACAGCAAATTTATGGAAACCACATGCGTACAGCTCAAGCTTACGGGTTTTTAGCTGAAGTTTCATTAAGTCAACTTCATTGGACACAAGCAAAACAAAATGCTCAAAAAGCTTTATATAATATTGCCAAAGCACCCCTAAATCAACAGCAACATCGTCCTTTATATTTTTTATTATTAGCTCAAGCTGAACAAAACTTAGGACAGGTACAACGTTCGGTCACATATTTACAACAAGCCCAAAGTCTCGATACTCAAGATAACCCGCGTCAATATATTCGCATATTGAACGCATTACAAAAAATATTTTGGCAGCAAAAACTTTATCTCGAAGCTTTTAGGGCAAAACAGCAACAACGTTCCATTGAACAGCAATATGGCTTTCGAGCATTTATTGGAGCTGGAAGCATTAAACCACAAAGACAAGCGAAATTACCCCTTACCCAAATTGTAGAAACTCTACCAATAAATTCTTTACAAAAAACAATTGCACCAGAAATGACCGCATCGGGTAGGGGAAGAGACGTAGAAAACTTACTAGATAGAATTGCTCGTCCCGACTACAAATTAATTGTAATTCATGGATATTCCGGTGTTGGTAAAAGTTCTTTAGTGCAAGCAGGGGTTATACCCGCTCTTAAAAATCGAGTCATAGGTACACAAGATTTTTTACCTGTAACTACACGTATCTATACTAATTGGTTAGAAGAACTAGAACGACAAATTATGGAAGCATTACGCGAACATGAACAAGAAAGACCAATCCGTACCCCAATCCGTATAGACGCGATTAATCGCGTCTCTACCCACTCCCTAATTCTAGAAAAGTTACGATTAATAGAAGCATCTCAATTACGCACAGTATTAATTTTCGACCAATTTGAGGAATTTATTTTTGTTTATAAGTCTCCTGCTCAAAGACGGGAGTTTTTTGAATTTTTGGGAGAGTGTTTAAATATTTTGGGTATGAAGGTAATTCTGTCTTTGCGGCAAGATTATTTGCATTATTTACTGGAATGCAATAGTTTATCCAACATGAAAATTATTAATAATGATATACTTTCTAAAAACGTGCTTTATCAATTAGATAATTTTGCACCTTCTGATGCTAAGTCTTTAGTAGAAAGTTTAACAGCTTATTCAAATTTTAATTTAGAACCATTTTTAATAAATCAATTAGTAGAAGATTTAGCTATAAAATTTGGTGAGGTTCGTCCAATTGAATTACAAGTCGTAGGAGCACAACTACAAACCGAAAATATTACAGATTTAGTAACTTATCAACAGCGTGGTCCTAAAGAAGAATTAGTCAAACGCTACTTAAAAGAAGTAGTGGAAGACTGTGGTGCGGAAAATAAGCATATATCAGAACTAACTCTATACTCTCTCACTGACGAAAAAGGCACTCGTCCACTAAAGACTCGTAGCGAACTCGAACGCGATTTACAAGTGTTAACTGTAGATTCTCCTTTAGAAATAAACAAATTAGATTTAATTTTACAAATTTTTGTAGAATCAGGCATTGTTGTTTTAGTCCCAGATAATCCCGAAAATTGTTATCAATTAGTACATGATTATCTCGCTGCTTTTATTCAAAAACAGCAAAAGCCTAAATTTAATGAACTAATTGCAAAATTAACTAAAGAAAGAAATCAACTTAGACTGAGTGAAAATAAATTAAACCATATTTACAAATGGGGAATGTATGCTGCTGTATTAGTCGCATCTGGTTTAGCTATACTGCTGATAACAACTATTTCGCCTTTGTCAAAATAACTCTTATAAATGCTAATATAATTATGTAGCGGCTTCTTGTTTCCATCATTGTTCATGAATAAACCATTGGATGAAGCACTTTCAACTGAAATTGCCCAAAGTATCAAAAGTAAAGCCAAAAAACCTTTTGATAATGCTTACAAGGCTTTGTTGGCAACTAAAGGTGCATCATACGTTCAAGGCTTTTTAGCTGTTAAAGGCAAACCATATCAACCAATTGAACACGCTTGGATAGAGTTAGAAAACTCTATTATTGACCCCACACTCCCCTATCTGAAGCACAGCCCTCAGAATATATGGTACTTCGCAGCACAAAGTTTCTCTGTAAAAGAACTTAAAGATATTCTGGAGGAATCAAAAGAAGATTATCCAGAAGATGACCCATTGCCTGTTTATGGTGACGCTCCCTACGAATATTATGGTGATGTGATGTTAGGTGGGAAAGAATATCAACAAGCTTTTGATGCTGCAATGGCTAAATGCAAAGAAGTTAATCAGCGTATTGGGGAAAATAATTAGATGTTGACGGTTGACGGTTGATGGTTGATGGTTGATGGTTGACGGTTGATGGTTGATGGTTGATGGTTGATGGTTGATGGTTGATGGTTGATGGTTGACGGTTGACGGTTGACGGTTGACGGTTGACGGTTGACGGTTTAGGGAGACGTAACATGTTACGTCTCTACACTGATAACAAAACATCCCAGCTTTATAAAAAAACTGTTACAACCACTGAACCACTAGCGATTAATTAAAAGTTATATTTGCAACCAAGACGTAAAATGTGTGCAAGGAGACGGGCGCATCTACTACTTATTATGAATCCAATTGCACCTCCAATAAGACCAGAAGTCCTCGCAAAGTTCCAACAAATCTGGGGTTACAATGATTTTCGTCCACCGCAAGGGGAAATTGTCCATAGTTTGTTGGCACAGAGAGACGCACTGATTATTATGCCCACAGGTGGAGGAAAGTCGATTTGTTTTCAGTTGCCTGCAATGCTACAAACGGGAGTAACTTTAGTGGTTTCTCCTTTGGTTGCATTAATGGAAAATCAAGTGCAAGAATTACGGGAACGTAATTTACCCGCTGCACTTATACATGCTGAATTGTCTTCCTCCCAGCGTCAAAAAACATTACAAGCTTTAGAAAGGCAACAATTAAAATTACTTTATCTATCTCCGGAAACTTTACTTAGTAAATCAGTATGGGAACGAATATCTCTACCCCATTTAAAAATTAATGGAATTATATTAGATGAAGCCCACTGTTTAGTTCAATGGGGCGAGACATTTCGTCCGACTTATCGAAGATTAACGGCTGTGCGACCAGCGCTTTTACAATCTAAACCAAAGGGAACCACTATATGCATGGCCGCATTTACCGCCACTGCTGAACCCCTAGCACAGAAAACTATAAAAAAAGTTTTGGATTTAAAACATCCAGCAGTTTTTCGCATCAATCCCTACCGAAATAATCTTAACCCGAATGTGCGGATTGTTTGGACACCAAATGACAGAAAGATACAATTGTTAAAATTTCTTCAAAAAAGGAAAACGGAATCTGGATTAATTTACGTGCGTACTCGACAAGATAGCGAGAGCTTGGCTTTTTGGCTGCATCAGCTTGGTTATTCAACTATAGCATATCACGCTGGATTGAGTGCTGAGGAACGCCGTTCAGTAGAATCTGAGTGGTTAGCAGGGAAAATTCTCTTTGTTGTTTGTACTTGTGCTTTTGGGATGGGGATAAATAAACCCGATGTTCGTTGGGTTCTTCATTATCAAGCACCGTTATTACTGTCGGAGTACGTTCAAGAAATTGGACGTGGGGGAAGAGACGGAAAACCAGCCGAAGCACTCACTTTTATTAGTGAACCAACAGGATGGTTTAATCCCGAAGATAAGCAAAGACAACAGTTTTTTGAGAATACCATATATCAACAACAAATTGACGCCCAGAGATTAATCAAAAATTTACCCCGTACTGGAGAAGTCAGTGCAGTTACTAAAGAATTTCCCAATAGTGCAATTGCTTTGTCTTTGCTCCACAGTCGTGGACAGTTAACTTGGATTGACCCGTTTAATTACGTGATTAATCTTGAAGCGGGTTCTCAGAAAATAGCTCCGTTAGATGGGGCTAAGGAAATGAATCGGTATCTTAATACTAAAAAATGTCGCTGGCAGTTTTTGCTTAATGCTTTTGGGTTTGAGGAGGAGGCTGAGAATTTTGCTTGTGGGCATTGTGATAATTGCTGCAAGAAAATGACCTAACCCCCCAACCCCCCTTCCCTGCGAGGGAAGGGGGGCTACGATAAGACTTTTAAGGGCTACGATAAAACTCTTAGGGCTAAGTTAAATTACTACAACTTCAATAATTGTGAAAAATCAATCTTAGCCCCCCTTCCCTTGCAGGGAAGGGGGGTTGGGGGGTTAGGTCTCTTATATATTAGAACTGCCGCAAAAACCGCAAATCGCTGTTATAAAGACGACGAATATCATCGATTTGGTGTAAAACCATCGCGAAACGTTCGACACCAAATCCTGCGGCAAATCCTGTATAAACTTCTGGGTCGTATCCCACAGTTTTTAGTACATTTGGGTCAACCATCCCGCAACCCATGACTTCTAGCCAGCGTCCATTCCACTGTAAATCAACTTCTGCGCTTGGCTCTGTGAATGGGAAATAACTTGCACGAAAGCGAATAGGTAAGTCACCAAACATTTCTTGCAAAAATACTTTCACAGTTCCCTTGAGGTCAGTAAAGGTCAAACCTTCATCAACTGCCAAAAGTTCGATTTGATGGAAAACTGCTGAGTGAGTAGCATCTACTGTATCTCTCCGATACACTCTTCCGGGAGCAACTACACGGATAGGTGGCTCATCGGCTTCCATATAACGTATCTGTACAGAGGAAGTGTGAGTACGCAAAAGATTTCCATCAGGTAAATAGAAAGTATCCTGCATATCACGTGCTGGGTGGTCGGGTGGGGTGTTCAGCGCTTCAAAGTTGTAATAGTCCGATTCCATTTCCGAACCAGACGCTACTGTATAACCCAAACCAACAAAAATATCCAAAGCTTTGTCAATAATACCATTGAGGGGATGAACGCGACCTTGGGTGCTAAAAATCCCTGGCATTGTTACATCAATAGTTTCTGCCTTTAACTGTGCCTGAATTTTAGCGCTTTCTAAGGCGACACGTTGCTTATCCAAACCATTTTGCAACGCTTCTTTGACTGTATTGGCAACTGCTCCAATTTTCGGTCTTTCCTCGGCTGGGAGTTTACCCATACTTCCCAAAAGTACACTCAGTTGACCTTTTTTGCCCAGGTAGCCGACTCGCAACTCCTCCAAGCGCTCTAGGGTGTCAGCTGCGTTGATGGCACTTTCTCCTTGGTCTCGCAGTTCTAAAAGTTGAGTCTCTAAATTACTGGGCTGATTACTCATGCTCTTTATCAATTAACACTTTCTTATAAACCGAACAGAATTGTACTACAGGTTCTTCCTACAAGTTTAAATTAGCTAGCAACGGTCGAGAATAAAAAATTAAAAACGATAAGCAAAAGCATAACCGATATAATCATCATCAGTAATATTACTCATACTTGTTTTTACTGTCTCATACTGTATTTAAAGCATAATTTCTCGGTATAACTACTCAGGTAGAGTGTTTGTAAGCAGAGGATAATAAGTAGCTGTTTATAGTTAAATTAATCGAATTTAACAAATCTTATAGAGAGCAGAAACGCGACGCTACTTTTTTTGTGCGTCAGGGATACCGCGTTTCTGTCAGGGTTAGCATTACCATGTTTTAGTCTATCAGTTTTATTTAATAAGCTTTAAATATGATGGAATCTCTACCAAATAAGTCTGGCAATCAGGCTAATTCTGCCAATGAATCAGTGTTATCAGATACAGAAAAAGAAATATTTAGTACAGTTATAGATACGAGTAAATCGCGAAGTATAGTTTTTATTGATACGAGTGTAACGGACTACGAAAGCTTGATTGCTGGTATAAAACCAGGAACAGAAATCGTAATTCTTGACCCAGAGAAAGATGGGGTTGCACAAATTACCGATTACTTACGTAAAAATAAATATAGTTCGGTTCACATTGTTTCCCACGGAAGCGATGGCAGTTTGCAGCTAGGTGGAACTTGGCTGAATGGAGAAAATTTAGATACTTACGCTAATGCATTGCAAGAGTGGCGTTCTGGGTTGACAGAGGATGGAGATATCCTGCTGTATGGCTGTGATGTAGCCCAGGATGACTCTGGTAAGGCTTTTGTACAAAAGTTGAGTCAGCTAACAGATGCTGATATTGCCGCTTCGGATGATTTGACTGGTAGCACTCAACTCGGTGGGGATTGGAAACTGGAATTTGCTACGGGGTTAGTTGATGCTCCGTTGGCGTTCCAGTTAGAAGCGATGGAGGCTTATAACGGTGTTTTAGCAGCGAATATCGGTGATGTTATAATCAACGAATTTTCCCAAGGTAGTGATGGTGGGAAAGAGTGGGTAGAACTTTTAGTCGTAACAGACGGACTGAATCTTCAAAATGTCCAATTCGTTGATACTGATACTACTGGTCAAAGAGTTAGTGTCACTTTATCAGGTACTGGCTTTGCTTCGTTGAAAGCAGGAACTCTAATTGTGCTATACAACGGTGCTGACCCCGATGGTACGATTACTCCTGACACGACATATAATCCTGCAACTGGGGATTATGTACTTCAAATATCCTCACTGAATAATAGCGGGTCATTTAGAGTTACTCGTAACAATGGCTGGGATACAACTTTCGGGGCATTTTTTGATGGTGGTACTGCAGACCCACCAAGGTTGTTAAATGCAAGTGGTACAGAAATATATAGACTTCCCAGAGCAAACCCCGGAAATGCAACAACTACAGTACCAGTTAAGCGAGCCAGTGCTTTCCTTGGTAACACAGCTGCTGGTGCAACAAATGCAACTAACTGGTCATCAGACTTTCCTTCCCCAGGTGCTAACCCTGGTTCACCCAACGGTGGAGCTAATACTACTTGGATTAACAGCTTAAGGGGAAATACCGCCCCAGTACTGAATAATTCAGGCAATCCAACCTTACCAACTATTAATGAAGATGTTCCCAATGCCAACAACCCTGGAATGTTGGTGGCTGATTTGGTAAGAAATTTAATCACAGATTTCAAGAACACTTCTCAAGGAACTAACAATAATCAAGGGATTGCTGTTACAGGACTAACAGGAAATGGTACTTGGCAATATTCTCTTGATGGAGGGAGTAATTGGACTAACTTCGGCACGGTGTCTGACACTTCAGCGACAGTCTTGTCTAGCACGACACCAATGTATGTGGGCAGTTTCGATGCTAGTTCCACTAATACTCCTAACACCCAAGGGTGGTTACAATTCAGTGCTTCTCCTGTTATTTCTCTACCTCTTCCTCCTGCTACGCCTACAATTACAATACCTGCTGGTGGCACGCAAAGTGCTAGTGGTGGTAAAACTACCGTCAACACTAGCCAAGCAGGGATAGCTGGTTATAGTAATTACAATGGTGGTGTAGTTAATGCAGCTGGTGTTGCCCTTCCAATGAACCCAGCGTTCCCAGTTCTTGACGCAGCTAAAGGTTTTACCCTTAGCTTTGACCTGACAATGACCAGCCAGAGTGCTGTTAGTGATGATAATAATGACGGATTGGTTGACCGAGCAGGCTTTAGCGTTACAGTTGTTACTAGCGACAAAACTAAAGCGATTGAACTTGGGTTCTGGACTAATAGAATTTGGGCGCAACTTGGCGGTTCCAATAGCATACCTGTTGGAACACCAACCAGAACATTGTTTACTCAGGCTCCCCGTGCTGGAACTGAAAACAAGGATTACAACACTACAGTCGAAACCCGTTATGACTTAAAAGTCAAAGGCAATAACTATGAGCTATTTGCTGCGGGTGGAACAACACCACTTCTCACAGGGACGCTAAAAGACTACACAGCATTTGACCATACAACAGCTGGTCCAGGTAGGACTTCAGCACCTTACGACGCCTACGAACAGCCAAACTTTATATTCTTAGGTGATAATACTGGTTCTGCAAATGCTAGCTTCACTTTGGGACGGGTAGAACTTCAGCAAGAAACTAGAGTTCGCTTCGTACCTAACGCTAATTTTAATGGCACTGCTGATATCAATTTCCGTGCTTGGGATGGAACAAATAATCTAGCAAGTGGAACAGCAGGAGTTAATACCACTCCTAACGGAGGAGCAACACCATACAGCATCGCTTCTGAGATAGCCACAGTTACTATTAACCCCATTAACGATGCTCCAAGTTTCACCGGAAATGCGACCTTAGCAGCAATTTTAGAAGACAACACCAACCCACCCGGAAATACTATCACAAGTCTCTTTGGTAGTTTATTTAACGATATAGATGCGGGTTCAAGTTTAAGTGGTGTTGCGATTGTAGGAAATACAGCCAACTCCACAACCCAAGGTGTATGGCAATACTCAACAGATGGTAGTAACTGGTTTGCAATTGGTAGTGTTAATGACGGAACTAACGCGCTAGCTTTATCTCGTGACACCAGAGTACGTTTTGTCCCCGTAGCCAACTACAATGGTACGCCAGATGCTTTGACTGTTAGAGCATTGGATAATACCTACAGTAGTTTCACTGTTGGCAACTCTTCAATAATTAGGGTTGATACAACTACAAGAGGTGGTATTACAGCGATTTCAGCGAATACCAATACTATTACTACAAGTATCACTGCTGATAACGATATTCCGGTAGTTACTTTACCTGGTGCTGCGAGTGTCGTTTATGTCGAAAATTCTGCACCAGTTCTAATTGACGGTGCTGCAACGGTAACGGATATTGATTCCCCTAACTTTGATACTGGTACTCTTACCGTCAGGTTTTCTTCTGGGGGTGCTGCTGATGACCGTTTGGCTGTTAGAAATCAGGGTACTGGGGCTACTCAAATTAACCTTGATGGCAGAACAATTAAATATGGTGCTACCGAAATAGGTAGTTTTACTGGTGGAATTGGTACAGAAAGTTTAGTAGTCAGCCTAAACGCAAACGCCACACCTGCTGTAGTTCAAGCACTTTTACAAAATATCACCTACACGAACGCCTCACAAAACCCCAGTAATACAAGCAGGACTGTGGAATTTGTGGTGACAGACGGTGATGGTGGTACTAGTCTGGCAGTTAATAAGAGTGTCACAGTTACTCCACTGAATGATGCTGCGTTGGTGGGGCAAAATATAGTACTTTACGACGGTACTACAGGCAAATTACCAACAGAAGCGGGTGCAGCAGCAGGGGCACCTTGGTTTGAATATCAAGACTCGTCACTCCTCACACCACCAGGTGTCACTAATCAATCAGCAATAGGTGGGGGAACTCGCTTAACAACAGATAATGCTGGCTACGCAGGTTATTTCAATTATGGAGTTGAACTTTCGCCTTCGTTTACTCCGAGATTTAAATCTACAGCTGTCAATCCTGCATTCCCTGTTCTAGATAGAAATTTAGGATACACCCTCAACTTTAACGCTCAATTAGTAGCAGGTAGTACTACTAGTAGCTCAGGTGCTGATGTTAACCAAAATGGTGTGAATGACAGAACAGGTTTTAATGTCATTCTTCTGAGCAGCGATAAAAAAGGTATTCAACTTGGTTTCTTTGAAAATCGCGTTTGGGCTTATGAGGATGGTACAAACCAAGTAAACCCATCTCTGGAACCTGATAAACCCGCACAAAATAATTTTCGGACATTATTTACACAAGCAGAAGGCGTAACCTTTAACACAACAGTTCCGGTAAACTATGGTTTGACAGTTTTTGGTGACACTTACACTTTGTTTGCCAATAACAACACAATCCTCAGTGGTAGACTACGGGATTATACAGCCTATCAACCAGTTCCCTATAACACACCTTTTGGTCCAGTTACTCCTCCAGACCCCTACGAACAGCCTAACTTTGTTTTCTTTGGAGATAATTCTGTAAATGCAGGAGCGACCGTTAACTTATCACAGATAGGGGTAACAACTAACAGAAACTTTGAGAATCAGACTATTGATGAAGACCAGTCAACAGCGGCTATACCCTTCACTATTACCGACTTTGAAAATTCCACTGGTCCTTTCACTATCAATCCAACTTCTACTAACACCACAATAATTCCTAACGGAAACATCACTATTGGTGGTACAGGTGCGAACCGCACTGTTACTGTCACACCTGCGGCTAACCAAAATGGGACAGCAACAATTACCCTGGATGTTAGCGATGGTAGTTTGACAACTACTCGCAGTTTCAATGTAACTGTCAACCCTGTTAACGACGCTCCTACTTTCACTAAGGGATTAAACCAAACAACTACCGCAGGTGCAGGTACGCAAACGGTTTTGAATTGGGCTACTGGATTTAATCCGGGGCCTGTTGATGAAGCAGGACAATCAATTGATAGTTACATAGTTACCGTTATTGATAATCCCGGAATATTTTTAACTGCACCAACAATTGATAAAGTAACGGGTAATCTTGTTTATACTCCCGTTGACATAATTAACGGTAGCACCACAGCAACAGTTGAAGTCAGAGTCAAAGATAACGGTGGTACTGCAAGAAATGGTATCGACACTTCAGCACCTCAAACCTTTACAATTACGATTAATCCGGAAGTTGTTAGTATTCAGGCAACTGATACTACGGCAAATGAATCGGGTGCTGATACTACGGGTGTTTATCGTATTAGTCGCACTGGAACTAGAGGTGATTTAACAGTTAATCTTGCTATTGATGCTAGCAGTACAGCAAGTTCAGGTGACTACACTCTGAATCGTGGATTAACGGTGACAATTCCTAACGGAAGTAGTTTTGTTGATATTACCCTGACTGCTGTAGACGATATACCTGCTGAAGCTGCGGAAACTTTACAGTTAAATTTGGCAGCAGGTAATGGTTACACAATAAACCCTGCGAACAATGACGGTATCGTCACTATTGCAGCCAATGACTTTGTAGTTACTAACACCAACGATAGTGGTGAAGGTTCGCTGCGACAAGCAATTTTAAATGCAAATGCTGAAGCTGGTGCAAATACTATTACCTTTGCTGGTTCAGTATTTACAGATGCTACAGCAGATACCATAACCCTAACCTCTGGGCAATTGTCGGTAACTGATGCTGTAACAATTCAAGGTACTGGTGCAAACCAACTTACTGTAAGTGGAAATAGTATTTTCCGCGTAATCAATGCGTCTGCAGCTTTGACTGTAAACGATGTTGCTATTACTGGTGGAAATGCCGCGAATGGTGGTGGTATTAGCAGTAGCAGCATTTTAACTCTGAATAATACTACCGTCTTTGGTAACAGAGCCAGTGGTAATGGTGGAGGTATTTTTGGTGATAGTGTTATTTTAAGGAATACTACTATTTCTGGTAATACCGCTGCGGGTGACGGTGGGGCTATTAGCGCTACTACTATTGACCTGACCAATATAACTATTTCTGGAAACAAAGCAAACGGAAATGGAGGAGGTATTGTCTCTGGTGGTGGCAATATTAGAAATAGTACTATTGCCTTCAACACTGCTGATGATGACGGGAATGGCTCAGGTGATGGTGGTGGTATTTCTAACACTGGTGCTCTTACTATTAGCAACAGCATTATCGCAGCTAATACTGACAAAGGCAATCAAGCTCCAGATGTTACAGGTTCTGGAGTCAACGGCAATGCTTATAACGTAATTGGCAGCACTCCGAATATTACTACGGGTACGCTAGGTACTGGTACAGATATTATTAACTCCAACCCTGGACTTGCTCCTCTGGCAAATAATGGTGGGACTACTCAAACTCATGCTCTACAAGTGGGTAGTCCGGCAATTAATGCTGGTAGTCCAAGCTACAGTGGTGGTTTAACTACAGACCAACGGGGTAGTGGTTTTAACCGTGTACAAGGTGACAGAATTGACATTGGTGCGTTTGAGTCGAATTTTGTACCTCCAAAAGTTAACTTTGGTGCTGCAACTTACAACGCTACAGAAGATAGCAGCGCAACAACAGTAACTGTTGCGGTAACTCTGGACGGTTCTCCTGCAACTAACGTCAGTGTTCCTATTGTTATTAATAGCAGTAGTACTGCAACCCAAACGACTGACTACACATTCTCTCCAGCTACCGTTACCTTCGCAGCAGGAGCAACGGGTGCTGATTTAACTAGAAACATCACTTTCACCATCAACCCCGACGATTTACCAGAAAATCTGGAAACAGTAGTACTAAATTTTGGCACTTTGACTGGTGCTGTTGCCGGAACATTAACTACCAGTACTTTAAGTATTGCAGCCAATGACTCAATTCAATACGCGGTTTTAGCCAATAGCACAACCTTAACTGAAGGAAACAGTGGCACTCAAGCTCTGACTTTCACGGTTACTCGTAGTGGTGGTATTGGTGTTGCGAGTAACGTTAATTATGGAATTAGTGGTACAGCAACAAATAACGTTGACTATAACAATATCCGGGTAACTGGTGGGGGAACAGCTTTAAGTGGTACTTTGAATTTTGCTGCTGGTGAAGCGACAAAGACTATTACAGTTGATGTTTTAGGTGACACGCAATTTGAACCTGACGAAAATATTACTGTCACTTTATCGAATCCCAACTTAACAGCAGCACCAGAAAATTCTCAAATTACTACTGCGATTGCAACAACCACTATCATCAATGATGACACTCGACCTATCATCAGTATTAATGATGCGTCTACTGCTGAGGGTGATACAGCGACCTTCACAATCAGTCTTTCCAATCCCAGCAGCGAAACTGTAACAGTCAACTATAATACCAGTGATGGAACCGCAACCACTACTGACAGTGACTACACAGCAATTAGTTCAACAGCCGTTACTTTTAACCCCGGTGAAACCAGCAAAACTTTTACGGTTAACACCACGAACGATAATAAATTTGAAGCTGATGAAACTGTAAATATTAATTTAACTGGTGCGACAAACGCCACAGTCGCTACAGATGATACTGGAGTTGGGGTACTAACTATCACCAACAACGACGCATTACCGACCATCACAATTAATGATGTTGCGGTGGTTGAAGGAAATATTGCCACCTTCACTGTTAGTCTTTCTAACCCCAGCAGTCAAGTAGTAAGCGTTAATTACAGTACGAGCGATGGAACCGCAACAACTACTGATAACGATTACACGGCAGTTAGTTCAACACCCATTACTTTTAATGCAGGTGAAACGACCAAAACGATAACCGTCAGCACTACAGGTGATACTAAATTTGAAACTGACGAAACATTAACAATTAATTTGAGCGGTGCGACAAACGCCACAATTGCTGCAGATGATACCGGAGTTGGGGTACTCACTATCACCAATAATGACGCAAGACCGACTATCAGTATTAATAGTGTCAGTGTCGATGAAGGTGATGTTGCGATTTTCACTATTAGCCTTTCTAATCCCAGTAGCGAAACAGTAACCGTTAATTACAACACTACTGATGGAAGCGCAACAACTGCTGATAGCGATTACACAGCAATTGCTTCAACGCCTATTACTTTTAACGCGGGTGAAACCACTAAAACAATTACTGTCAGTACCACTAGTGATACGAAATTTGAAGCCGACGAAACTTTAAGTGTTAACTTAACTGGAGCGACAAATGGCACGATAGCAACTGGTGCAGCAGGTGTTGGTGGGCTAACTATCCGCAACAACGACAACCAACCCACAATTAGTATTGATGATGTTGGTGTTGATGAAGGTGGTTCAGCGACATTTACAATAAGCCTTTCCAATCCTAGTAGCCAAGCAATAACAGTCAACTACAGCACTAGTAATGGAACTGCAACAACTGCTGATAGCGATTACACAGCTATTACTCCAACACCCATCACCTTCAATGCGGGTGAAACCAGCAAAACAATTACTGTCAGTACCACTAGTGATACGAAATTTGAAGCTGACGAAAGTGTAAATGTAAATTTAGCGGGTGCGACAAACGGCACAATTGCTACTGGTGACGCAGGAATTGGGGTACTCACTATTCGTAACGATGACGCAGCACCTACCGTCAGTATTGATGATGTTACGGTAAATGAAGGTGGTACAGCAACCTTTACCATCAGCCTTTCTAATCCTAGTAGCCAACCTGTAACTCTGAAATACAGAACTAATGATGGTACTGCGACAACTGCTGATAGTGATTACACTGCAATTGGTTTAACAGATGTCACTTTTAATCCGGGTGAAACTAGCAAAACTTTCACGGTTAGCACCACAACTGATACTAAATTTGAAACAAATGAAACCTTAACTATTAATTTAAGTGATGTAGTTGGTGCGACAATTGCTGCTGGTAATGCTGGTATCGGTGAACTGACAATTACAAACGACGACACACGACCAACTATTGGTATTAGCGACGCTACCGCTAATGAAGGTGAGGCTGGAACTTTCACCATTACTCTTTCAAATCCTAGTAGCGAAGTAGTCAGTGTTAATTACAGTACTAATGATGGGACTGCGACGATTACTGATAGTGATTATACGGAAGTTAGCTCAACAACTATTAGTTTCAACCCAGGTGAAATAACTAAAACTTTCACGCTTAATACCACTGCTGATACTAAATTTGAAACTGATGAAACTTTAAGCGTCAATTTAAGTACCCCAACAAACGGTACACTTATTCCTGGTGCTGCTAGTGTTGGTGAATTAACTATTCGTAACAACGACACTCGACCAGTAATTTCTATCGATGATGTGGCTGTTGATGAAGGTGGAGCAGCGACATTTACTATAAGTCTTTCTAACCCCAGCAGCGAAACAGTAAGTGTTCGTTACATTACAAATGATGGAACTGCGACAACTGCCGATAATGACTACACAGCAATTCCTTCAACACTTGTCACCTTTAACCCAGGTGAAACCAGCAAAACTTTCACTGTTAACACCACCCAAGATAACAAATTAGAAAGAAGTGAAACGGTAAACGTAACTTTAAATGCAGCAACAAATGCCACAATAGCCGCTGTAAATGCGGGTGTTGGTACACTGACAATCCGTAACGATGATGCATTACCGACTATCACTATAGATGATGTTGCTGTCAACGAAGGTGGTACGGCTACTTTTACAATCAGGCTTTCCAACGCTAACGTCGAAGATGTAACCCTGAATTACAGTACCAGCGATGGAACTGCAACAGCTGCTGATAATGACTACACCGCAATTAATCCGACACCCATCACCATCAGAGAAGGTCAACTCAGCACAACAATTACTGTTAACACCACTGCTGATACCAAATTTGAACCCAACGAAACTTTAAATATTAATTTGACTGATGTAGTCGGTGCTAAACTTCCTACTGATGATACTGCTGTTGGAGTACTGACTATCACAAACGACGATACTCAACCCACTATCAGCATCGATGATGTCAGCATCGATGAAGGTGGTGCTGCAACTTTCACAGTCAGCCTTTCCAATGCTAGTAGCGAAATTGTCACAGTTAACTACAACACTAGTGATGGAACAGCGAGGGTTGCTGATGGTGACTACACAGCAATTAGCTTGACGCCAATCACCTTTAACCCTGGTGAAACGACCAAAACTTTCACGGTCAACACCACGACAGATGATAAATTTGAAGCTAACGAAACTCTAAGTATCAACTTGAGTGGTGCAACAAATGGCACAATTGCTTCTGGTGCTGCGGGTGTTGGTGAACTGACTATCCGTAACGAAGACCCCGTTCCCAAAATTTCCATTTCTCCAGTCACTATCCGTCAAGACGAGGGAAGTAGTGGGGTAACACCTTATGTTTTCACTGTCAGTCTCTCTAATCCTAGCGACCAAACTATTACCGTAGATTACACCACCAATGATGGTACAGCAACTGTTGCTAATAGTGATTATGCTGATAATGACGGTAGACTTACCTTTAACCCTAATACATTGTCTCAAACTATAACCGTTAACGTTAACGGTGATGGAAAAGCAGAGACTGATGAAACTTTCACTGTTTCCTTGAATGGAGCAAATAACGCGAGTCTTGCTCCCAGTAGAACTGCGACGGGTAATATTACTAATGATGATTTTCCCAACTTTAGTATCGAGTACGTTGGTAGTAATTTAACTACTGGGGAAGAGAGGGGAGGTACAGCTACCTTCAAAGTTAAATTAACCAGTCAACCAACCGCTGATGTTACTCTTGGTTTAACCAGTGACAATACTTTAGAAGGTACTGTCTCAAATAGCAGTCTTACCTTTACCTCAGCTAATTGGAATATTGAGCAAACTGTAACCGTCACGGGTGTAGATGATGATTTTGATGATGGTGATGTTGCGTACAAAATTATTACAGCCGCTGCAACTAGCGCTGATAGTGACTACAATAACCTCAATCCACCAGATATCGATGTCATCAATATCGATAACGATACCGCAGGCTTTAGCATCGTACCTGTTTCTGATGCCACAACTACCGAAACGGGAGGTATCACAAGCTTTAGAGTCAAACTCAACAGCCGACCTACTGCTGATGTTGCCCTCAATTTAACTAGCGATAATCTTGGTGAAGGGGTTGTTTCTGTAGGAAATAGTCTTACTTTTAACTCCAGCAATTGGAACGTTGAGCAAATTGTCACAGTCAGAGGTGTAGATGACGAAATAGATGATGGTAATGTGGGGTACAAACTACTTAACTCATCCTTGAGTAGTGACAGAAGTTACAATAACCTACGTGGCGAGACTAATGTTACCAACATTAATAACGATACTGCGGGTTTCACTATTACTCCACTTTCCGGATTAATTACTACCGAAGCAGGGGGAACAGCTAGCTTTAGCGTCAAACTCAACAGCAAACCGACTGATGATGTTACCCTCAACTTAGCTAGCGATAACTCTCGTGAAGGGGTTGTCTCCACAGGAAGTAATCTTACTTTTAATTCCACCAACTGGAATCGCGAACAAATTGTAACCATCACAGGTGTGGATGATACGCTCGTTGATGGTGATATCGGTTACAAAATTCTTACTTCGTCTGCTACAAGTAGAGATTTAAGATACAACGGATTCAACCCAGAAGATGTGAGTGTTACTAACAGCAATGATGACGTAATCACTATAGAGTTCAACATCATTAATGGTTCAGATATTTCTGAAACTATCGGGGGAACTGCTGGAAATGACCGTATTTTCGCTTTCGGTGGAAACGACACCGTAGTTGCTGGAACGGGAATTGACGAAATTTTCGGTGGTGATGGAAATGACCGTTTATTCGGTGGTGATGGTGATGACCGTCTCTTTGGTGAAACTGGAAATGACCAAATGTGGGGTGATGGTGGTGAGGACTTTTTATATGGTGGTGTTGGTAATGATGTCTGTACCGGAGGTTTTGGACGAGACACTTTTGTTGTGACTAGAAATGAAGGGGTAGATAGAATCACTGATTTTCAAATAGGTGAAGATACCATTGCTTGTGGAGGTGGTTTAAGGTTCGATTCCTTATTAATTACTCAAAACGGCAATAACACATTACTTATCGACACTACCAATAATCAGAATTTAGCCGTTCTGATTGGGGTAAATGCTTCTAGTTTGACAGCAAGTTCTTTCCGGACAATTTAGTAGTGTGAGCATCTTGCTCACGATTTAGTAGTGTGAGCATCTTGCTCACGATTTAGTAGTGCGAGCATCTTGCTCACGATTTAGTAGTGCGAGCATCTTGCTCACGATTTAGTAGTGCGAGCATCTTGCTCACGATTTAGTAGTGCGAGCATCTTGCTCACGATTTAGTAGTGTGAGCATCTTGCTCACGATTTAGTAGTGCGAGCATCTTGCTCACGATTTAGTAGTGTGAGCATCTTGCTCACGATTTGTAAAAGGTAAGCAATCACAATTTACAAATAGCGAGCAATTCTTTTGCCAATAGCGAGCAATTCTTTTGCCAATAGCGAGCAATTCTTTTGCCAATAGCGAGCAAGATGCTCGCACTACTATTTCAAGATTCAAGGGGGTCTACTAAAAATCTATAGTTATTTTGTAAATCAGGTAAGCAAGCATGAGTTTTATACATTTCAGTAAGTTTCTTCTTTTAAATTCCCTATTTTTTATTGCTTTTAGTTCCAGTGCAATTGCTCAAGTGAGAGTGTCTGAATATAAACACAAAAATCCTAAAACTTTACGAGAAGCTGAATTTTCTTCTCAACAAGTAAATCTGAATTTGACCCAAGCACCTGGAACAACTGAAAATACTGCGGTGATGGTTCTACCACGTTTTGGTGCTGATTTTACTACTGGTGCTGGTATCGGTTACGAACGTTCTTTTACTGGTATTGAAGGTTTTGTTCCTTTGCTACAAAAGCCTGGTGCAAATCTAACTTTTTTTCAAGGAAAATTATTAATAGATAATAATTCTAATTTTGGTGGCAATCTGGTTTTAGGACATAGATTTTATAGTCCCGAAGATAAACTGATTGTTGGTGGCTATGTCGCTTATGATATGCGGGATACAGATAGAAATGATTTTCGCCAAATTGGTACTGGATTTGAAGCTTTAAGCGATTTTTGGGATTTTCGAGCTAATGCTTATATCCCTGTGGGTAATACTCGCAAGTTAGTTCAAGAAAATTCTATTGAAAGCTTTTCTCCCCTATCCGAACCTTTTTTTCAGGGTAATTTCTTAGCTCAAAGTCGCACTCGTAACACACAAATTAACCGTAGTTTTCAAGCTGCGATGATGGGTTTTGATGTTGAAGGTGGCGTTAAAATTGCCCAAATTGGTAATAATGGCGATGTGCGCGGTTATGGTGGCATCTATTATTATAATGGTAACAACAGTAATGATATTTTTGGTTGGCGTACTCGTTTGGAAGCGCGACCAAATGATAATTTCCGTTTAGGTCTTTCTTTATCTCACGATGAAACTTTTGGTACTAATTTTATTGTTAGCCTTGGTACTTCTTTTCCCGGAACTCGTCCAAGGGGTGTAAAAAAAGAAGAATTAGCTTTAGCTCGTTTAGGTGAATCTGTTTTTCGTCAAGCAAATATTGTTGTTAAAGAACAGCGTCAGGTTGAGTCTTTTAATACTCAAGAAACATTATTTGTTAACAATCCTGCAACTGGACAACCTTGGAGATTTCGACATGTTACTTTAGGTGCAGCAGGTGGGAATGCAAATTTTGAAACTCCTGCTGGTACTGTTAACCAAGCTTTAAGTGTAGCTCAAGCTAATGATATTGTTTATGTGCAACCGGGAACAAATCCTGGTATTCCCAGTTTTACTATTCCTGATGGAGTGCAAGTTTTATCTAATGGAGTCACACAAAGAATTGATACTGTCCAGTTAGGAAATATTGTTTTACCTCTTTCCAGACCGGGTACTCTTCCAACTGTGACTGGAACTGCGACTATGGGTAATAACACCACCCTTTCTGGTTTTGCGATTTCTCCTACTACTGGTGCTGGGGTTAGCGGTAATGGTATTAGCAATTTTACAATTAGAGATAATATTGTTTCTAATTCTACTACCAGTGGTATTTCTTTATTAAATGTAAATGGAACTGGGATTATTTCTAATAATACAGTTAGAGGTTCTCGCTTAGATGGGATTAATTTAAGTAGCCTACAAGGACAAGTTGATTTGCGGATTACTAATAATACCATTGAAAGAAATGGAACCGGAGAAGTAGATGGTGATGGAATTAATATTGAGTTGAATAACACTGCAAATGGTGTATTTAATATTTCTAATAACTCTGTAAATAATAATCGCGGTCTTGGCGAAACTGCTGATGGTATTGATATTAGAATCTCCGAAACAGCCAGAGGAACTTTTAATATTACTAACAATACGATTTCTCAAAATCAGTTTCGAGGTGTGACAACTAATTTAGTCGGTAGAGGCTCCGGTACTTTTAATATTAGTGGTAATACAATTAATAATAATGTTATCGGTGTTGATTTCTCTATGTCTGATAATTCTCAAGCTACTGCTGATGTTAGCAATAATAATCTAGTCAATAGCTTGCGAGGTGTGGATATGATATTTTCTAATAATACAAATGGGACTTTTAATATTAGTAGAAATACTATCACCGATAATCAGGATGCTGGTGTGAATGTGTTTCTTTCCGATAATGCAAGAGGTACGGTTAATATTAGTAATAATCCTCAAATTTCTCGAAATCAGCTTAATGGTGTTTCTGCGACTACTAATAATACTTCCCAACTGCGACTTGCGATTGAGTCTAATCAAATTCAAGCCAATACTACATCTGGTGTGAATATAACTACTTTTGACGATTCCACTATTTTTGCTAAAGTCAGTTCTAACGGGATTAATGATTTTAAAGCCCAAACTTTTGGCTTTAATGATAGGATTTGTCTACAAGCACAAAATAATACTATCGGTACTGTTTTCATTGATGCTACTGTTGGGGGACCGATACAGGTTGAAGATGGAACTTTAAGTACTAATACTATTTCTTCTCCTAGTGTTTCTGGTACTACCACTGTTCCTCGTGGTAATTGCGGTTTCCCATAAAAATTATAGGAGGGCGGGCAAGGATGCCCACCCCACAATGATTGTCTATTGGGTAAAACCTCAGTGAAACCTCAGTATAACTACAGAGGTCTTTGGCTGCTAGGGAGATGATAATTATTAGCTGAATGTAATTTAATTTACTTATTTAGCTAATTTGAACGTTTTTAGTTCCATTTATCATTCCTACTTTAGTAAGCCCTTTAAGCCATGAGTAACCGAACACCTAACTCTGACAGTCAAAATACTTCCTCTGAAGAACTGGCTTTATTAAGTATTCATGAAGTAAATTCAGTCACTTTTACTCAGGGCGAAACGGAAAAGATAATAGTATTCATTGATGCTGGTATAACAAATTATCAAAGTCTGATAGCTGGTATTAAACCAGAGGCAGAAGTGGTAATTTTAAACCCAGAGGAAGACGGAATAGAACAAGTAACTAAATATTTACGTAAAAATAAGTATAGTTCGGTTCACATTGTTTCCCACGGGAGTGATGGGAGTTTGCAGCTAGGTGGAACTTGGCTAAGTGAAGAAAATTTAGATGCTTACGCAAGTTCCTTACAAGAGTGGGGTTCTGGGTTGACAGAGGGTGGAGATATCCTGCTGTATAGCTGTGATGTAGCGCAAGATGAAAAAGGTAAGGCTTTTGTACAAAGGTTGAGTAGTCTCATTGGTGCGGATATTGCTGCGTCGGATGATTTAACTGGTAGTGCTCAACTTGGTGGAGATTGGGTATTAGAATTTGCAACAGGAATGATACAGACTCCATTGGCTTTTCAAACAAGGGTGATGGAAGCTTATAGTCAAGTTCTAGCTAGTGCTGGTGATGTTATCATCAACGAATTTTCCCAAGGTAGCAGCGGAGCAAAAGAATGGGTAGAAATTTTAGTTGTTACAGATAATTTAAATTTACAAAATCATAAATTAGTTGATGGTAACAGTTCGCTAGATATTACTTTGTCAGGTTCTGGCTTTAGTTCGTTGAAAGCTGGAACTTTAATTGTGCTGTATAACGGTGGTGACAGGGATGGTGCGATTACTCCTGACCTGAATTACGACCCAGCAAATGGAGATTATACGCTTCAAATATCATCTCTAAATAGTACCGGAGACTTCGCAGTTACTCGTAATGCTGGTTGGAATAACACCACGGAAGCTTTTACTAACGCTAATGCTACAGATATTCCTCGGTTACTGAATGCTAGTGGTGTAGAAATATATCGTTTTCCTAGAACTCCCACTCCCGGTGGAATCAGGATATTTCCTAATCAACCAAGAACAGGACAAGCGACTGCTTATACAAGTAACACGTCGGCAGGTGCTACGGTAACTACTAACTGGTCAGTAGATTTCCCTGCTGCGGGTGGTAACCCTGGTTTACCCAATGGTGGCAGTAATACTACTTGGATTAATAGCTTGCGGGGAAATCGAGCTCCTGTGCTAGATGCAGGTGGTGACCCAACTTTACCAACAATTGACGAAGATATTCCTAATGCCAGCAATTCTGGTATTTTTGTAGCTGACCTTATCAAAGACCTAATTACCGATACAAACAATAATAATCAAGGGATTGCTGTTACAGGTTTAACTGGTAACGGAACTAATGGTACTTGGCAATATTCTCTTGATGGTGGTAATTCTTGGAGAGCTTTTGGTGCTGTATCGGAGACTTCAGCGACTGTTCTTTCTGCCTTAACACCAATGTATAGAGGTACATTAGGTGGTACACCCGATACTCAAGGGTGGTTCCAATTTGGCTCTTCACCTGCAATTCCCCCAGTATTAAATGCTCCTGGTGGTACACAAAGTTTTATAAGTAACCAAACTCGACTAGTCACAGATAGAAGCGGTGTTGCGGGGTACAGTAATTATAATGGTGGTCTTCCAATTGCTCTTAATCCAGCATTTCCGGTTCTTGACTCATCTCAAGGCTTTACTCTCAGTTTTGAACTGAAAATTAACAGTGAAGTCCATAGTAGTGATGATAATAGTGACGGACTTGAAGACCGAGCAGGCTTTGCGCTTATTGTTATTACCAATGACAATACAAAAGCAATTGAACTAGGCTTTTGGGAAGACCGAATTTGGGCACAAAATGGTGGTTCAGAGGTACGACCAGTTCCCAATCGTGGCAGAACACTATTTACTCAGGCTGAAGGAATAAACTATAACACTAAAGTAGCACTTACTCGCTACGATTTAAGAGTTAAAGACGATACTTATCAGCTATTTGCGGCAGGTGGGACAACGCCAATTCTTACAGGTTCGCTACGAAACTATACCGCATTTAATCACACCGATGTTGGACCAGGTGGTTCATCTCTTCCTTACAACATCTATCAACAACCTAATTTATTATTTTTAGGTGACAGTACTAGCTCTGCACAAGCTGATTTTAATCTAGGACGGGTGGAACTTCATCAAAATACTAAAGTTCGCTTTGTACCCAATCCTGATTTCAATGGTACTGCTGATATCAGCTTTCGTGCTTGGGATAGGACAAACGCTTTAACTAGTGGAACTGCAGGAGTAAATCTTTTTCCTAGAGGGGTGACAGCACCATACAGCGGGAGTATTAGCGAAACAGCCACAGTTACTATTAACCCAGTTAATGATGCCCCCAGTTTTACAAACAATACTACCCTAGTGGCAATTAATGAAGATATCACTAACCCTATTGGAGATGTTATTTCTAATATCTTTACGGGTTTGTTTATTGACAAAGATGCCGGGGGAATTTTAAATGGGGTTGCGGTTGTGGGAAATACTGCTAACTCTACTACCGAAGGTACATGGCAATACTCAACTGATGGTAATAACTGGTTTAATATTGGTGCTGTTGATGATGCAGCAAATGCACTAGCACTGTCTGAAAATACCAATATACGTTTTGTCCCTGTGGCAAATTATAATGGCGTTCCCCCGATTCTGACTGTCAGAGCACTGGATAATACTTATAGTAGTTTCACGAATGGTGGTAGTCGCGTCAATATTAATACTGCTACCAGGGGTGGCATAACCGTAATTGCTGAGAATTCTAACACCATTACGACTATTGTTAATGCTGTTAACGACGCTCCCAGTTTTACAAACAATGCCACACTAGCAGCAATCCGAGCAAACACGGCTAACCCTACAGGAAATCTAATTTCCAGTCTCTTCACGAGTTTATTTAGCGACCCAGATACGGGAGCAAGTTTAAGTGGTGTTGCTGTGGTGGGAAATACCGCTAACTCAACCACCGAAGGGGCTTGGCAATATTCAACTGATGGTACTAACTGGTTTGCGATTGGTACTGTTGGGGATGGCACAAATGCATTAGCTTTGTCTGATGCCACCAAAGTACGTTTTGTACCCGTCGCTAACTACAACGGGACTCCACCGACTTTGAGTGTAAGGGCACTAGATAATACATATAGCAGCTTCACAAGTGGTAGTAGTCGCGTCAATATTAATACAACAACCAGGGGTGGTATCACAGCAATTGCAGCTAACCCCAACACTATCTCTACCAACATTACTGGTGTCAACAATGCCCCCAGTTTCACAAACAATGCCGCACTTGCAGCAGTTGCAGAAGACACTGCGAACCCGGCTGGAAATATAATTTCTAGTCTTTTTACTGGTTTGTTTAGCGACTCAGACACAGGAGCAAGCTTAAGTGGTGTTGCTGTGGTGGGAAATACCGCTAACTCTACCACCGAAGGAGCTTGGCAATATTCAACTGATGGCACTAACTGGTTTGATATTGGTTCTGTTACCGATGGTGCTAATGCATTAGCTTTATCTGCAACTACCAAAGTACGTTTTGTTCCTGTTAGTAACTACAATGGAACACCTGCGGCTTTGAGTGTCAGAGCATTAGATAATACTTATAGCAGTTTCAGTAACGGCAGTACAAAAGTCACTCTTGATACAACCACCAGAGGTGGCGTTACGGCAATTGCTGCTAACCCCAACACAATCACTACTAGCATCACAGCCGTTAACGACGCTCCCAGTTTCACAAATAATGCCGCACTCGCAGCAGTTCCAGAAGACACTACAAACCCGGCTGGAAATATAATTTCTAATCTCTTTACTGGTTTGTTTACCGACCCAGATACAGGAGCGAGTTTAAGTGGTATTGCTGTAATAGGAAATACCGCTAATCAGACTACTGAAGGTGCTTGGCAATATTCAACTGGTGGCACTGATTGGTTTGATATTGGTTCTGTTACCGATGGTGACGCATTAGCTCTATCTGCTGCAACCAAAGTACGTTTTGTTCCTGTCAGCAATTACAATGGCACACCTGCGGCTCTGAGTGTAAGAGCATTAGATAATACTTATAGTAGTTTCAGTAATGGCAGCGATAAAGTCACTATTAATACAACTACAAGAGGCGGTGTCACGGCAATCGCTGCTAACCCCAACACTATTACTACTAATATCACAGCCGTTAACGATGCTCCCAGTTTCACAAATAATGCAACTCTTGTAGCAATTCCAGGAAACACAGCGAATCCTCCTGGAAACTCTATTTCCAATCTGTTTACCAGTTTATTTAGTGACCCAGATACAGGAGCAAGTTTAAACGGTGTTGCAGTGGTGGGAAATTCTGCTAACGCGACTACAGAAGGTGCATGGCAATACTCAACTGATGGTAATAACTGGTTTGATATTGGTGTTGTAGGAGATGGTGCAAACGCATTAGCTTTGTCTGCTGCTACCAAAGTCCGCTTTGTTCCTGTGGCTAACTACAACGGTACTCCACCAACTTTAAGTGTGAGAGCGCTAGATAATAACTATAGTGGTTTTACCATTGGTGATAGCCGTACGAATATTAATACAACTACAAGGGGTGGTATCACAGCAATTGCCGACAACCTCAACACTATCACGACTAATATTATTATTCCTGTTAACCAAAATCCTATAGTTACCCTCTTACCCGGTACTTCTCCTAATGTTCTTTACACCGAAAATGATGCTCCTGTAATAATTACTAGTGGCACAGTTAGAGATGATGACTCTTCTAACTTTGATACCGGAACTCTCACCATCCGCTTCTTATCTGGTGGTTCTGCTGACGACCGTTTAAACATTCGCAATCAAGGGACTGAAGCAAATCAAATTAATCTTGATGGTAGAATTATCAAGTATGGTAGTACCCAAATTGGAACTTTTAGCGGTGGTATCGGCACAGAAAACCTAGTAATTAGTCTGAACGCAAACGCTACATCTATTGCTGTTCAAGCTTTGCTAGGAAATATAACTTATGCCAATGTTTCCCAAAATCCCAGTATTACAAACAGAACTGTAGAAATAGTTCTCACAGACGGAGATGGTGGTACTAGTATCCCAGTTAGTAAAAATATTGCACTAACTCCACAAAATGATGCACCCTTCGTGGGGGAAGCAGTAATCCTTTATGATGGAACTACCAAGCTATCACCTACAAATCCTCAAGCAGCACCAGGAGCACCTTGGTTTACATATTTAAACACCGCATTTTTGACTGGTGGTGAGGCTAGTGAAGTAGCTGGTAGCAGTTCTGGAATTACTCTGACTACAGACAACAAAGCTTACGCAGGCTATATCTATTACGGTATCGATTTTGGTACTGCGCTATTGGGTGGAGGAAAATTACAACTGACTTCCACACCTTTAAATTTCAGCTTCCCCAAGTTAGACAGAAATTTAGGATATACCCTTTCTTTTCAGGCTGAACTAAAATCCGAAACTAACCGTCTTCCAGGTACTGATGTAAACCAAGATGGCAAAGACGATAGAGCTGGTTTTAATGTCACTCTTCTTAGCGACGATAAAAAAGGTATTCAACTGGGTTTCTGGGGAGACCGCATTTGGGCTTATGAAGATAGCACAACTCAAATAAACCCATCAGACGAACCAGATAACCCCCTTCCACGAAGTAATTTCCGAACATTATTTACGCAAGCAGAAGGAGTTTCTTTTAATACTAAACAATTACAGAACTACAATTTGACAGTTTTTGGTGATACTTATACTTTATTTGCTAATGATAACGTTATTCTCAGTGGTAGATTGCGAGACTATTCTGCCTTTAAACCCCTGAACTATCCTATAGATATTCCAGAACTTCCGAATATTCCTGGACTTGAGCTTCCAAATATTCCCGGACTAGAAGATATTCTTAAAATTATAGATATATCTCAGCTTCCAAATATTCTGGAAATTTTAAACAATCCCTTAGTTCAAAGTATTATTGAAACTTTAAATGTTCCAGACATTCCGAATATTTCCGATTTTTTAAATACGACTGGGTTTTCAAATCTTCTTCAACTTATAGATATTTCGGAAATTCCAGACGTTCTGACAATTTTAAATACTCCGCAATTTCTAGATATTATCAAAACTATAAATAGCCCTGAGATTCAAGATGTTCTTGAATTTTTAGGTACTCCCGAATTGAAAAAAATTCTTGAAGTTTTAGGTAGTATCAAGCTTGAAGATATTATACAAATTCCTTCTGCTGAAATTACTCCTCCCAACCCCTATGAAAAAGGTAACTTAATTTTCTTTGGAGATAATTCTGTACAAGCAGGAGCTACTGTTAATTTATCTGGAATAAGTTTAACTGCTAGTAAAAATATTCCAATTCAACTTATCAATGAAGACCAGTCAACAAATCCTATTCGCTTTACTATTCAAGACTTTGAGACTGCCGCAGATAATCTAATAATTAATCCCACATCCGATAACACAAGCTTAATTCCTAACGCCAATATTGTTGTTGAAGGTACAGGACAAGTTCGCATTGTCACTGTCACACCAACCGCAAATGAAAATGGTAATGCTAAAATTTCTTTAAACGTTAGTGATGGAACCAATACAACTACTTATACCTTTGATATTCGTGTTTTTTACATCAATGATGCTCCCAGTTTCACCAAAGGAACAAACCAAACAATCACTGCAGGAGCAGGACAACAAACTATTACTGGTTGGGTAAGTGGATTTAATCCAGGTGCGAATGAATTGGAGCAAGTAGTTAGTAGTTACACAGTAAATGTTACTAATAATGCTGGTATATTCGCTACTGCACCAACAATTGACCCGACAACAGGAAATCTTATTTACACACCAGTTGACACAATTAATAGCAGTACCACAGCAACAGTTGAAGTACTTGTTAAAGACGATGGAGGCACTGATTTTGGTGGTATTGATACTTCAACTACTCCTCAAATTTTTACAGTCACCGTTAACCCGCAAGTTACCAGCATTGAAGCAACAGACGCAACAGCTGCTGAGCCTGGAAATGATACAGGAACTTTCCGCATTAGCCGCGAATTTACTAAAGGTAATTTAACTGTTAATTTTGCTGTTGATAATAATAGTACTGCTAGTAATAGTGACTATGCTCTCTCTGGTGGAGTTTTAAATAGTGCTTTTTCAGTAGTAATTCCCGACGGACAAAGTTTTGTTGATTTTAACTTGATTCCAGTTGATGATAACTTCGCAGAAGCAAGAGAAACTCTCCAACTGAATTTAGTCACGGGAAGTGGTTACACTATTAATCCTATTAAGAATAACGGCACAGTCTCTATTATTAATGATGATGTTGCTGGTATCGGCATTTCATTTACTACAGGTTTAATAACTACCGAAGCAGGAGGAACAGCAAGCTTTAATGTTAAATTAAAAAGCCAACCCACTGCTGATGTTACTTTTAATTTAAACAGCGACAACACTTCCGAGGGAATCATTTCTAAAAACAGCCTCACTTTTAATTCCATCAATTGGAATACTGAGCAAATAGTTACGATTACAGGTGTAGACGATACGCTTGTTGATGGAGATATAGCTTACAAAATTGTCACTTCTGCTGCTGTCAGTCAAGATTTAAATTACAACGGAATAAATCCAGATGATATTAGTGTTACTAATATTAATAACGACATAATAAGCATTGAGTTCAACATTATCAACGGAACAAATCTATCTGAAACCTTTGATGGAACTGCTGGTAATGACCGCATTTTTGCTTTTGGTGGGAACGACACTGTAGTTGCTGGATTAGGGATTGACGAAATTTTCGGTGGTGATGGTAACGACCGCTTATTCGGTGGTGATGCTGATGACAGAATCTTTGGTGAAATTGGAAATGACCAAATGTGGGGTGATGCTGGTGAAGACTTTATATATGGTGGTGCTGGTAATGATGTTTGTACGGGAGGTTTTGGACGAGATACTTTTGTTGTTACTAGAAATGAAGGGGTAGATACTATTACTGATTTTAGGCTTGGTGAAGATAGCATTGCTTGTGGTAGTGGCTTAAGGTTTGATTCGTTATTAATTTCTCAAAGCGGTAATAACACCTTACTTATTGACAGCAGCAATAATCGCAGTCTTGCAATTTTAATCGGAGTAAATGCTTCAACTTTGACAGCAAACTCTTTCCGAACGATTTAATAATTTTTGACAACTTTTGACAACTTTTGACAATTAATGTAAGTAATATGAATTTTATAAATTTCAAAAAACTTCTTTTCTTGATTTCTTTGTTTTCTCCTATTTTTAGTTCTAGTGCATTCGCTCAAGTAAGGGTATCGGAATATAAACACAAAAACCCTAAAACTTTACGAGAAGCTGAATTTTCTGGTCAACAAGTTAATCTGAATTTGACGCAAGCACCTGGAATAAATGAAAATACTACAGTCATGGTTCTACCGCGTTTTGGTGCAGATTTTACTACTGGTGCTGGTGTTGGTTACGAACGTTCTTTTACCGGTGTGGAAGGTTTTGTTCCCTTACTACAAAAACCTGGTAATAATCTCACTTTTTTTCAGGGAAAATTATTAATAGATAATAATTCTAATTTTGGTGGCAATCTGGTTTTAGGACATAGATTTTATAGTCCAGAAGACAAGCTGATTGTTGGTGGTTATGTTGCTTATGATATGCGAGATACCGATAGAAATGATTTTCGCCAAATTGGTACTGGATTTGAAGCTTTAAGCGATTTTTGGGATTTTCGAGCTAATGCTTATATCCCTGTGGGTAATACTCGCAAGTTAGTTCAAGAAAATTCTATTGAAAGCTTTTCTCCCCTATCCGAACCTTTTTTTCAGGGTAATTTCTTAGCTCAAAGTCGCACTCGTAACACACAAATTAACCGTAGTTTTCAAGCTGCGATGATGGGTTTTGATGTTGAAGGTGGCGTTAAAATTGCCCAAATTGGTAATAATGGCGATGTGCGCGGTTATGGTGGCATCTATTATTATAATGGTAACAACAGTAATGATATTTTTGGTTGGCGTACTCGTTTGGAAGCGCGACCAAATGATAATTTCCGTTTAGGTCTTTCTTTATCTCACGATGAAACTTTTGGTACTAATTTTATTGTTAGTCTTGGTACTTCTTTTCCCGGAACTCGTCCAAGGGGTGTAAAAAAAGAAGAATTAGCTTTAGCTCGTTTAGGTGAATCTGTTTTTCGTCAAGCAAATATTGTTGTTAAACAAGAGCTTCAAGTTGAGTCATTTAACGCTCAAGAAACATTATTTGTTAACAATCCTGCAACTGGACAACCTTGGAGATTTCGACACGTGACTTTAGGAGTAGCAGGTGGGGATGCAAATTTTGAAACTCCAGCTGCTACTGTTAACCAAGCTTTAAGTGTAGCTCAAGCTAATGATATTGTTTATGTACAACCGGGAACAAATCCAGGTATTCCCAGTTTTACAATTCCTGATGGTGTACAAGTTTTATCTAATGGAGTCACCCAAAGAATTGATACTGTTCAGTTAGGAAATATTGTTTTACCTCTTTCTCGACCGGGTACTCTTCCTACTGTTAGTGGAACTGCGACTATGGGTAATAACACTACCCTTTCTGGTTTTGCAATTTCTCCTACTACTGGTGCTGGGGTTAGTGGCAATGGTATTAGCAATTTTACCATTAGAGATAATATTATTTCTAATTCTACGAATAGTGGTATTTCTTTGTTAAATGTTAACGGAACTGGAATTATTTCTAATAATACAGTTAGAGGTTCTCGCTTAGATGGAATTAATTTAAGCAGTCAACAAGGGCAAGTTGATTTCCGGATTACTAATAACACAGTTGAAGGAAATGCAACTGGAGAATTAGATGGTGATGGAATTAATATTGAGTTGAATAATACTGCTACTGGTGTATTTAATATTTCTAATAACTCTGTAAATAATAATCGCGGTTCTGGAGAAACTGCTGATGGTATTGACATTAGAATTTCTGAAACAGCTAGGGGTACTTTTAATATTACCAATAATACGATTTCTCAAAATCAATTTCGAGGTGTTACAACTAATTTAGTGGGTCGAGGTTCGGGAACTTTCAATATTGCTGGTAATACGATTAATAATAATATTATTGGTGTTGATTTCTCGATGTCTGATAATTCCCAAGTAACTGCTGATGTCAGTAATAATAATCTAGTCAACAGTTTGCGGGGTATTGACATGATACTTTCTAATGACACTTCCGGGACTTTTAATATTAGTAGAAATACTATCACCGATAATCAAGATGCTGGCGTGAATGTGTTTCTTTCTGATAATGCTAGGGGTACGGTTAATATTACTAATAATCCCCAAATTTCTCGAAATCAGCTTAATGGTGTTTCTGCTACTACTAATAATACCTCCCAATTGCGACTTGCTATTGAGTCTAATCAAATTCAAAACAATACGACATCAGGAGTTAATATAACTACTTTTGATGATTCGACTATTTTTGCTAAAGTTAGCTCTAATGGAATTAATGATTTTAAAGCTCAAACTTTTGGCTTTAATGATAGGATTTGTTTACAAGCCCAAAATAATACTATTGGCACTGTTTTTATTGATGCTACTGTTGGTGGACCGATACAGGTTGAAGATGGGACTTTAAGTACTAATACTATTTCTTCTCCTAGTGTTTCCGGTACTACCACTGTTCCTCGTGGTAATTGCGGTTTTCCCTAAAAATCACACGTGAATGTAAAAACCCGATTAATCGCGTCTAGAAATTACACCTGAATTGTAAAAACGCGATTAATCGCGTCTAGAAATTACACCTGAATTGTAAAAACGCGATTAATCGCGTCTAGAAATTACACCTGAATTGTAAAAACGCGATTAATCGCGTCTAGAAATTACACCTGAATTGTA